>MDTG01371179.1_pt1 | contig 10933 bp, 19 predicted proteins | sample 811421 | NCBI WGS metagenome assembly MDTG01 (sample SAMN05326645, study PRJNA326480) | marine metagenome | isolation source: seawater | place: Pacific Ocean: South East | collected 2011 | reverse complement strand
AGGAAGACACGGTAGTGGTGGGTGCTCATTATGATGATGGAGGTGGCGTTTCTAATGCTGGCGCGGTGTACGTCAAACATGGGGATGAGTATCAAGGCAAAATATCTGGCGGCAAGTTTCAAGCTGGCAGGGACTGCCTAGATGACACGCCCCATGCGGTTGTCAGGGCTGCTCAAGACCCTCGCGGGGTTGCGGTGCAGTATGGGCGCGACACAGGCATCTGTGCCTGTTGTGGGCGCACCCTGACAGACCCCGTGAGCATAGAGATGGGCATCGGGCCTATCTGTGCAGAGAAGTGGGGCCTGTAGCCCCAGAAAGGGACGCTATGTGGGAAGTTAGATCAAACTGGGTGTGGCCTGAGGGCCGCACCTTGGAGTGCAGGAATGAGCCTGTCACTGAATGGACGCAAGCTATATCTGTTGAGACTGAGACAGAGGCCCGTGAGTGGTGGGCATGTTGGTCCAAAAATTGGCCTGACCCCACAAGGACAGAAACAATGACCTCGCCCACTGGTGAAGTTGTAGAGCGGAGGGTTGGATGATGGCTGTACACTTTGTCGGATTTAGGACTGACGCAGAGCATAGTGCAGCGGTCAAGGTTTGGGGAAAGCCAGACTTTGTCCATATGTGGCATGACCACAGAATGCAGGGTGATATAGACGATGATCTAGATACCGTTGTGTTTGGATCAAAAGGCAGTCTGACACCCTCAAAATTCTCATGGCAAGACCATGAGCTATGGTGAAAGGAAATTAATGTCAAAGTATGTCGAGATCACTTTGATGCTAGAAGAAAAGACCCTGCGCGACATCAAACTGATGTGCAACATAAAGCGCATGGTAGGGCGCGAGGACATGTGTTCAGAGGCTTGGTTAAAAGTTATTCAAGCTATGCAGGATCAGAAAAACGCTGCTGATATCTGCCTTAAAGAATATAGAGAGGATTAACACCGTATGACTGAAACACTACATGAACAGGCGCAGGGCCTCAGAGACTATGCTGAGGCTCTGGACCTAAGCATAGGTGCAACCGTCAGGGCCTACGGCTCTGGGGTTCGCCCCGCATGGGTCAGCGAAGACATTGCAATGGATACTATGCTTCGTGATCAGGCTCTTGCTGAGGCTGACCGCATTGAGAAAAGTTCAAGTGAACCAAAATAAAATCATGCTAACGCCGTTAGCGTGATTAACCATAATCAAAACTGGAGGCCAACATGGCAAACATTACTCAACTGATTACACGCACGAAGGCTGCTGTTCACTACGCAGTAAACCTGTCTGAGGATGCTGATGCATCTGAACACAGCACCATGTACTGGGTGTCAGAACCGGGACTTGGTAAGACATCAGGCATCAAACAGATCGCCCGTGAGCTTGACCTCAAGCTGGTCATAGTCGATCTGGCTCAGTCAGAGCCAACTGACATATGTGGCACTAATTGGATCAAAGATAACCCTGACGGGACACGGTCCATGACACGGCTCAAGCCTGAGTGGTTCCCTGAGGAAGGCACCAAGGGCATCCTGTTCTTTGACGAGGTCGCGCAAGGCGAGAAGGCAAGCCTCAATGTGGTGGGTCAGGTGATCCATGAGCTACGTGCAGGACCGCACAAGCTACCGCATGGCTGGGTCTGTGTCGCTGCGTCCAATGGGATCAAGGACAAGGCTGGCGTCCAACGTCTGCCTAGTCAGTTGAAGGACCGCTTCAACTTCCAATACCTTGAGGTCGATCTTGAAAGTGTGATCAAGTACTTCAGGTCAATTGGTGCAGACGAGCGCATCTGCGCTTACCTGCGCTTCAGACCTGAGTGGGTACACCGCTTCAATGCAGACGCCGATAGTTGCCCAACACCACGGTCATGGCACCGTGTCTCCAATGTTCTCAAGTGGGGCTTGGATTGGGAAGACATGCTAGAGTGTATAGCTGGTGAGGTAGGCCCTGCCGCTGCTGGTGACTTTGCTGGGTTCTTGAAGCTCTATGAGAGCTGCCCAGACATTGATGAACTGATCGCCAGCCCTATGGCTGCTGAGGTGCCGAAAGACATGGGCGTTATGTATGCCATCTGTGCTGCGCTGGCTACGCGCATGAACGATGACAATGCTGACAACATCATCAAGTTCCTCAATCGCTTGCCGCAAGGTGAGTTCGCGGCCTTTGTAATCAAGGACGCCTACAACCGTGACAAGGAACTCAAGTCTAACAAGGCCATACGGGCATGGTGCCTAGACAATGGTCATGTTTTGTTGGTCTGATCTATCTGGGGTGGTGATATAGCCACCCCTCACCTAACATCAAAATGGAGATTAAAATGTACGATACTGTCTCAGTCCCATACGTCATTGACCGTCTGGACGATGTTATTAAAAAGTTCAACCCTGAAGATCATGAGCATGGCCTAGGTGATGCTTGGTATATGCATGAAGAGCTGCAAGAGTTGCGGCATGAATTGATCTATAACATGGGCGTCAATAGCCTCAACAGGCAGAAGGAAACCAGTACATGAGGATGCCAACAGGCGAAGACATGATTGGCGGGGTTGCACTCGCTGTAATTATTATCGGAACAATCTTTATTGTTCACGGTGGTGGTTAAGTTCAATTGAACCAAAGGGAAATCAAAATGTGCTATCTTGAAGATCTTTTCTCTGAAGTTGCACCAGATGTAATGGCGTCTGATAAGCTTTCAAAGACCGTTGTTGCACAATGTTTCAAAAACCAAGACCAAGGCTGGGGCAGTGTGTGGACGCTTTCAATAGATGGCGTTTCGCAACGAGGCGTTTACGCAGAGAAAATGGAATACTTTGTCGATGTGTTGGATCGCATTCAGCACGAATTAGACATGGACAATCTGCATATTCTTTAATTAGGGAAATCAAAATGGAATACAAACCAAAATTAAAAGTATCTCGCGGCACCACACGGCTGGTTGTCAACTCACCATTCTTTGGCTCAATGCTGTTGACCATGCCAGTGGTAGAGGATGCTGACACCCCGACGATGGCTACAGATGCTAGCAAAGTCTACTGGGGCGAAGCCTTTGTTGAGCGATGCACTGAAGAGGAAGTGACAGGCGTTCTGGTTCATGAGGTCATACACGTTACGAACAAGCATATGTTCAGGCGGGGTGACCGTGACATGGATCGTTGGAACTATTCATGTGACTTTGCAGCCAACCCCATTGTCCTGTCCATTGCAGAGCAGACTAAGACTAAATCTGGCAAGGCTATCATGGCCCTGCCTGAAGGCGCACTGTACGACGAGCAGTATCTAGGCATGAGTGCCGAGGCTATCTACAACCGCTTGCCTGAGGACTACGAGCTTCCTGAGGGCGCATGGGTCAGCGGATACATGGATGCGCGAAACGAAGACGGCAGTAAGCCTTCACCCTCTGAAGAGGCTGCAATGGAAGCCAACCTAAGTGCTAAGATCATGATGGCTGCTAACTCTGCAAAATCTGTCGGCAAGCTACCCGCTGAGATCAAGAGTGTGATCGACAGAATGCAGCGCAATCAAATCCGCTGGGAAGACAGTGTGCAACGGTTCATGGGCGGCGATGAGCGTGATGATCGTAGCATGGCTAAACCTAGCCGTAAAATCTGGGGCATGACGGGTATGATCATGCCGTCAGTTGTCAAGAAGGGCGCAGGGCATTGGGTGCTAGCTGTAGACAGTAGCGCGTCAGTGTCCGACAGAGAGATTGAGTACTACATTGGCGGCATCAATGCCATCAGTAATGACCTGTCACCCAAGTCGATCACCGTAATAACCTGTGATGCGCGTATTCAACAGGTGCAAACATACGAACAAGGTGAGGAAGTCACCTCAGTGTCGGCGCATGGGCGCGGCGGCACAAGAGTATCCCCAGTGTTTGATTACATCGCAGAAAAAGACCTGCCTTGTGACAACATGGTATACTTCACCGACATGGACATCTATGATTACCCAGATGCCAAGCCTGACTACCCCGTAATGTGGGTTAGTAGTTGGGTTGACGGTGACCCTGCCCCTTGGGGCGAGACTGTGTATCTGAACACACGGGGTTAAAGATTGCGGCGGGGACGACTTCCATCCCTGATTTACCTGACCGAGGTGGCAGGGAGACCGCGAACCACCTCACTAATCAATCAAAAGGAAATAGATATGTCTGAAGAAGAAAAGAAAGCACAAGCATTTCGCGTAATAGATGCACTAATGGAAAGTGGTGAACATCACGCATTTTCGCTCGCCCGTCACCTTCCCGATCTTATTGATTGCGATAGGTATGAAGCCAAAGACTATATTCTGGAATGGTGTAAGCGCGGCAGGTTAGATACCAGTAGGCCAGCTCAATGAAGTATTGGGGTCCATTGAAAGAAAAGTTTCAACAGCAAAGATTAGCAGTTCATGGCGAGATCGCAGTTGAGTTTGCTCAGATAAGTGCGTGTTGGAAAAGAGTTGATAGCTTGAAGGAAAAGCTTCAAGGCATTTATGACAAGGAGAGTGATGAAATTGATGTCCTGATCAAGGTCATGATGAAGGATGGCTTTACTAAGAAAGCTATATCCAAGACCACGGGGTTGAGTCTGTGGAAGATAAGACAAAGAATTAAAAAGTTCAATTGAACTTAACTGGAGGTACTATGTACAATATTGATCAAGACTTTTTCATTGATGGCACTGAGCTTAAAATACAGTGGAAAGATGACCACGGTCAAATCAATGAAGATGAGTTTAATTACATAAAAGAAGCTCAGTTCATTGAGAACCACAAGTTGTTAATGAATAACCTTGAAGTTTTCCTTGGAAGAGAAAAGACATCTAAACTTGGCAATGCTGATAATGAAGTTGAGCAAGGCCCTTCCCCTTACCCTTGGCCCACAAAACTATCAAAGATAAAGACAGAGGACTTCTTCAAAAAGTTGTCCAACGGCTCTATGTACTCTTACTTCAGCAAGGAAGAGGAACATGTCACTAGTATGATCAAATCTTTAATGACCGGAGACACTACAAGAGGGGTTATGTCTACATGGCGTGACTGTCGCAATGCCATATCTGAAATTAGGTCAAATCGTAGGAAAGTGGTGAGCCTAAACAGCATTGCTAAAGAAAGGTCTACAATCAAGAGTAAAGCAGCATTAAGCATCACTCAGCAATGGCCCTCTGCTAACTTCGCAGTTGAGGTTTATTCTGACCCTCATAGCTGTGGTGTGGACCCTGCGACCCGTGGCATTAGGCTATCAGACAACACAATCAAACTTCATATAACTTGGATTAGGCGTGTGTTCAATCACGGTATCGCTAAGGCCAAAGCAGGGAATGGGCCTAGATTTGTTCTCAACGCCATCCCTGTGACGGTCAAAAGAAATGGCTATTACCGAGGACGCAAGCCAAGCAATCTTGAGTTCAGAACCTATGAAGCTCAGACCGTTCAGCATAAGAAAAACAAAGTCCAGATACAGAATGAATGGGTTTTGGTTTATGATGGCTTCGATCAATCAATCACCGCTGTCGGTAAGAACTATATGCAAGCAATGTCACTACTTGAGCGGCGTGTGAAAGATGCAACCTTACGCGCCCTTGATATGTAACTTCAATCAAAAGAGAGAGTAAATTCATGACTAAAATTACAATAACAATAGACAATGATCAGGAAACAAATAAGGCTCCAAAAGTTGAGTTGTTGCGTAGGTCTGTATTAAATCCTGATGACAAACCTTTGACTGAAGTTGACCTACCCCGCGTCCGTGAGCAGCCTCTACCAATGGATTGGAATATTGAATCAAAGGTAAGAGAGTTAAGGTTTAAAATGTGGGATGCTGCATATGTCGAGTGCGAAGGCAATAAAACAAAAATGTTTGTGCTTCTTGGATATGCCAACTATCAGACGCTTGCAAATCAGATGAAAAGCAATGGATATATAATTCCTAAAGACAGATAAGATAATAAAAAAAGCCAGCCCCATAATAAGGGCTGGCCCTCTAGAGAGAGAGAGTGGTCCGTCTGTGTTGAGGCAGACGAGGCGAGGTTGGGAGGAGAACCTCATGAACCCCCATAACACCACAAATAAACAACGTCAACAACTCTGAACTAGTTCATTTTATTTGCTAGTTCGTTTCTTCTTCTCTTCATTCTTGTTAATTTATCTCTCATCTTTCCAAACTCTTTATTAATTACCTTGATAGAATAGTCTAAGTCTTCAAGTTTTTTCTCATCAGATTTACCGTGACTACCACCGTTGTAGTTCTGATGACCGAGGCCATAATTCTCAGTCCTCCCGTCATTCTTCTCAAGGTGCCTCGCGTTCTCCACAATCGCCATTTCTTTCCACCGTTCTAAAGCCGTCATTTTCTTCCCTTTTGCTTTCCAAATCTTTCATCAACCTTGAAAGTTCTTCTCTCAGCATTTTATTTTCGTTGAGTACCCGTGAATATTCAGTTCTATTTATCATGTCATACACCATCATTTTGGTTCACTTGAACCTTTCTATAGTTCGACTATCACCCGACTGAATTAACTTATCCATGATCTCGCTACATATTCTCATTGCCTCTCTTTTGTTTAACTCTGCACTGATAAGCTCTGTACCTTGACCCCAGATAAATAAGGTGACGCCTTCGCTTTCATCTAACGGCCTTGCAGATACCAGCTTTTTAGAATGGTACGTCATCATCATCATCCTCATTTATGATTGGCCCATCTAGAATGGGATCATGAAACCTTTGCCTGTAGCATGATGTGAGCATATCAAAGTCAAGCTCAGTGACGCCCTGTTTGCCAACCCAACTGAACCTACACTTCCAGACATGTATCTCTGACTCAACGGTCCTGACAGGGTCTGGCCTATGCACTGTAAGCCCAACGTCTGCCTTAGCGAACCATGCTGCCGATCCAGAGATGTCATAGCCTTTAGGAGCTGGCACCTTGCCATCTGCACCTCGCATCATCTTAGTTGGGTGAGCTACAAACCAGATGTGTACACCGTGCGCCTGTGCGAAGACCCTGATCTTTGTCAGCAAGCTTGAGACCCAATCTGTCTCGCTAGCATCACCTGTTCGTTGGATGTAGTTGTATGGATCAATGATGGCACCCCTGACCCCATGACGCATGACTGCCACCTTTAGCCTATCAACAATGTTGTCTATCGTGCTTTGTGATCCATCTGCTTGATACAGGAAAGAGAAGTGATCCTGTACGAACTTCTTGCCATGATTCAAATCATCGTAGCTCAAACGATCTGTCTGGCCCTCAAAGAATGGCTTGCGCTTAAACTTAGAAATCAACTTAGCGATGTGTAGCCTTGGCTCGTTCTCAAATGAACAGACGGCAAACTTCCAGCCTTTGGACTGAGCCATGTTAACCATGATCTGATCAATGAACTCTGATTTTCCTGAAGATGGATGCCCAGTAACAATTGTTAGCTGTCCCTCTGAGACAGTGTAAAGCTCATCGACATTGTCATAGCCTGTGCTTTCGCCACGGCCCATACCCTTCTCGTAAATCTCATCCAACTCATCATAGAAATGCTCTGCCTGATACAGGCCAGCTACAGGCCACGGCCTTGAGTTGACGATCAGATCATCAATGCCATCGGTGCCTCGCTTCATCAGAACATCATTGGCATCCTTGCACTTGTCATCGAAGTCGATCTTCCAGCACTTGTCTTTGCCTATGCGCCGTGCAATCTCTTCAGCCATTGCCTGACCTGACGCATCACCATCTGTTGCGATGATGACCTTAGATGACATCTCAATGCGCTTCTTTGCATTCCAGATAAACTTGAACTTATTATCTTCGTTAGGGTCTATCTTGCCATCAACCACCTTCATCACTGCACCGTTAGGGACAGAGACCACACTGCTGTACCCAGCTTCCATGAATGCCAACGCATCCATCTCGCCCTCGCAGATTATCATTGCTTCCTTTGGTTCAACATTCTCAATGTTAAACATGGTTGAAGGCGCACCGTTGCAAGAAAAGCCTTTAAGTTCAATTTAACGTATTTTAGATGCGTATGTCTGTCCCTTGTTTTGATACGGGAACATAATACATTCAGTCTCTTTCCCTGCTGATTGTATCCAATGGCTGACTGTTTTTAGGCCAGCCTTACGCGCTGTATCTTCTGAAATCCCCCTGCCCTGTAGCCACCTTAATGAAGCTGATGATAAGTCTGTTTCTTGTAGTTTTTTTGCTATTGCCACAGGCCTCTCCTTAAATATTATTTTTTCTCCCAAGTTGACTGCCCCTTGCTCATCACAGTGCCAGCACTGATACAGGGCTTTTTCGTTGTCAATTTTGAGAGATAGCGTTCTGTCTGTCTTCTTCTTGCGGTTGTGACTGCATATGGGGCAAACAACCTTGTGTTGTCCTTGTCCAAGTCTTACAGCCACCCCCCGCATTTGCTCTTTCAACATTGCGGTTCTCCATCTCTGGCACTACCCTAATTCTGAAGGTGCCTGAGTGTCAATATTTTTTTTTGAGCTACGCTAATAATATTCAAAGATATCAATGTCTTACTATATATAGTAGTAGTATATATAATAACTACTATAGATATCTCTTTACTGTAGTAAGCTAGAGCTACTCTAATAGTTTATATTATATAGGCTGGGATATCGTATATGTCACAAGGGCTGACCTTGATAATCGTTCTGGGGGCACCTCTGTCTAAACCCCAGTAAACAAACTTCTGTTTGACCTGTCTGTCATTGGCGTAAATAAAATCCTGCATACAATCTAAGATCAGACTTTCATCCAAGTCAGGTCTGCGACTGCCGTAATAGATCATCATCTCAACCTTTAAATCACCCTCAAGCATATGCTCAAGCTTGGGGCATTGAGCCTTGAACATCTTGACGTATCCCAGAGCCTTCTTGCTTTTGATGAATGACGGCCTACCAGCTATCACCACGGCCCTGCGTGAATTGGCCTTTGATGCTGGCTCACCAGCTATCTCAAACCGCGCCTCTATCGCTTGCATTGTTCCACTGTCGAGCATTTTGTAAGCTACCTTTCCTGACATAAAATTACCTATTGCACCTATATCGTTTAGATGGTACAACCCTAACAGAGAGTGGAGACTTTACAAATGAAAATCACAAACGAGTTTGGCTTGCCAGATGCATTCGTTAATTTTGCCCGTGATGACAAGTACACGAAGGGCAAAGCTGACATCAGTGTAACCACATTGATCGACAGCCCACGGGTGCGACTGATGAAAGATAAGCATCACTCAGACATTGTGTCTGATGTTGTCGATAAGGTGTGGCCCTTGTTTGGTACAGCCGTCCATCACATCCTTGAAAGCAGTAAATCGCAAGAGAACGTGACCATTGAGGAACGCCTGTTTGGGCAAGCCAATGGCTGGACCCTGTCTGGTGCGGTTGACCATCAAGAAGTTTTGGATGATGGCACCGTCAGAATTACAGATTACAAAGTGACCAGTGTGTGGTCAGTGATCTTTACCAAGGACGCATGGGCTTGGCAGCAGAACTGCTATGCATGGCTGCTTGAGAATGACCCGAACTGTAAGAACGCAGGGCGTAAGGTCAGCAGCATTCGCATATGCGCCATTGTGCGTGATTGGTCACGCCGTAAGGCTCAGATGGAGCCAGACTATCCTAAAGCCCCTGTAGTGCTTATTGAGCTGCCTCTGTGGACGCCTGAGGAAAGGGCCGACTTTGTAAGCTACAGATCGGCACTGCACCAAGAAGCAGAGATCAACCATGAGTTGACTGGAATGATGCCAGTATGCTCTAAAGAAGATATATGGGCAAAGCCTGAAAAGTGGGCGGTAAAAAAGAAAACAGCTAAAAGGGCCTTGAGGGTTTTTGGAACTGAGGCTGAGGCCAATGAGTTTTCTGACAACCATGCAGACAAAACATTCGTTGAGTATAGAGCTGGAGAAGCCACAAGGTGCGAAGGCAACTACTGCAACGTGGCTGAGTTTTGTGATCAATTTAAGGGGGCGCAGTTGTGAAGATTGAGGCTTGAGTATTGAAGTGGCACCAGCCTTGATGTCTGACCTGACATACATAGACAGCTTGCAGAAAAAGAATGCTGAAGAGCTGGCATTCTATCCAAGTCAAGTCTTTGAGCGTGAGGTTGAGAACTTCAGGGTTCTATTAGCCAGAGTGAACGGTGACCCAGCGGGTTACATTTACCACGGCTCTTTTGGTGACACTTTAAGGATACACCAAGCCTGTATCCAATACGATCTAAGAGGCCAGCTTTATGGTGCAGAGTTAATACGGCACCTGACAGGAATGGCTAAAGTGAATGCAAGCAATGCCATATCACTGCGATGTGGATCAGACATAGAGGCAAACGGGTTCTGGAAGAATATGGGCTTTGTTTGTGAGCGTGTCACGGAAGGGGGAATTAGAAGAAGGAGAGATATTAATCATTGGTTCTTACAGCTACAGCCAACGCTGTTCCCAATGGTCACCACTGAACCATCAAATAAAAAGAAGGATGCATCTGTGTGGGCCAAGGGTAGGAAGAAGGGCTTTACTCAGAATAGCTTCCTCAGAGGTAAATCAACTAAAGAATACCGATCTGCCATTGAGGCATCGGTAAACAAAGAGAGAGAATAATATGCCAACTAAAAAGAAAAAAGATGAAGATAAAAAGAATGAAGATTTAAGTTCAATTGAACTTAACTGGAAGCCAAGAAGCGTCTGGGATACGCTCAAGGAAATAAGTGTAAACGAACACACAGAAAAAAAGAATGGCCTGACATATCTATCATGGGCTTGGGCTTGGGGTGTACTCAAGGATTACTATCCTAACGCCACCTTTGAAAAGGTTATACAGCCTAGCGGTCTACCCTACATAAAAGATGATCAAGGGTATACCTACGTTCAAGTCACGGTGACCGCTGGCAATGATATTGTCACTGAGTTGTTTCCTGTCACTAATTACGCGAATAAGCCTATCCAAAACCCCAATAGCTTTGATGT
>MDTG01316828.1_pt1 | contig 10933 bp, 10 predicted proteins | sample 811421 | NCBI WGS metagenome assembly MDTG01 (sample SAMN05326645, study PRJNA326480) | marine metagenome | isolation source: seawater | place: Pacific Ocean: South East | collected 2011 | reverse complement strand
TTCCATGTCTTAAGACAAAGTACCATCGGCGCTGAAAGGCTTGACTTCCGAGTTCGGAATGGGATCGGGTATTACACTTTCGCAATAATCACCAGGCAGTGTCTTATACAAAATCTAAATCAAATGTAAACAATAATATTTTAAATATTTTTCTTATTTTTTTGAAATGAGTAATCTTTAAAAGTTTTTAATAATGCATCTTTAAGTTTAGTTTTAAATACCCATCCGTATTTTTTAGCTAGTTTTACATCTAATAATTTTCTTGGTGTCCCATTAGGTTTGGATTTATCAAAAATAATCTTTATTTTTTTGTTTGGAAGTATGATTTTTAAAAATAGTTTAACGTAGTCTTTAATACTATAATCTATTCCTGTTCCAATATTTATTAATGTTTTGTTTACTTTTTTGTTCATAAAATAAATACAAGCATCAGCTATATCATCTACATAAATAATTTCTCTACGTGGCGTTCCATCTCCCCAAATTTTTATACTCTTTTCATTATTTTTTTTTAAATAATAAATTTTTCTAATTAATGCAGGCACAAAATGTGAATTTAATTCATGATAATTATCATTTGGACCAAAAGTATTTGTTGGCATTAAACATTTAAAGTTTGTATTGTATTGACTATTGTAGCTCTCACACATTTTTATACCGGCAATCTTTGCAATCGCATATGCGTCGTTTGTTTCTTCAAGTTTTCCTGTTAGAATTGAGTTTTCATTTATTGGTTGTTTACTTAGCTTTGGATAAATACAGCTTGACCCTAAAAATATAATATTTTTAATATTTGCATTAAATGCTCCATGAATGATGTTGGTTTGTATCATTAAGTTCTCATAAATAAAATCTGCTTTGAAGTTATTGTTATAGTAAATGCCCCCAACTTTTGCTGCCGCGAGAAAAATAAATTTAGGTTTATTTTTTTTTAAAAAAGAAAAAACTTTATTTTGATTGATTAAATCAAGTTTTCTTCTATCTGCTAAAATAATTTTCTTAAAACCTTTTGATTTAAGTTTCCTTACAATTGCACTGCCTACTAATCCTTTGTGGCCAGCAACAAAAATTTTATCGGTCTTTTTTATCATTTTTCAATGAATTGATTTCCTCAACAACCATTTCTCTTACCATAGATTTAACATTATAAATCGGTTTCCATTTGAGCATTTTTTTCGCTTTAGAAGAATTTCCAAGCAATGTATCTACTTCTAAAGGTCTAAAATAATTCTTATCAACTTTAATAATAGAATTTTTTGTACCACTTATTATACAAGATGAATTTTTTCCTTTTCCTTTCCATTTATATTTAAAATTTAATTCTTGTAGTACTAAATTTACAAATTGCTTTACTGTTAATTGTTTGCCAGAGGCTATGACAAAGTCGTCAGCGTTTTTTTGTTGTAAAATTTTCCACATTGCTATTACATAATCTTTTGCATGGCCCCAATCTCTTTTAGCTTCTAAATTGCCCAAAAATAATGTTTTCTGTAAACCAAGTTTTATTTTGCAAAGTCCATTAACTATTTTTTTCGTTACAAAAGTTCCTCCTCGTCTTGGACTTTCGTGGTTAAATAAAATTCCATTGGATGCAAAAATATTATAAGCTTCTCTATAGTTTACCGTTATCCAGTGAGCATAAACTTTTGCAACACCATAGGGACTCCTCGGATAAAATGGAGTTTTTTCATTTTGGGGAGTTTGATGAACCTTTCCATACATTTCTGATGTCCCAGCTTGATAGAACTTTGTTTTATATTGCAAGTTATGAAATCTAATTGCTTCTAAAATCCTTAACGCGCCTATGGCGTCTGCATTCGCAGTATACTCAGGAACTTCAAATGATACTGCCACATGTGATTGGGCTGCTAAATTATATATTTCGTCTGGTAAAATTTTTTTTATTATTGATGATACTGAAATTGAGTCAGTTATATCTCCATAATGTAAGAATAATTTACGTTTTTTTATATGTGGGTCTTGGTATAAATGATTTATCCTTGAAGTGTTAAATGATGAAGATCTTCTTATTACTCCATGTACCTCATATTTTTTATTTAAAAGAAGTTCTGCTAGGTAAGACCCGTCTTGTCCTGTTATACCAAAAATTAATGCCTTTTTATTTTTTTTTTTCATAAAACAATTTTTTACTAATTCTTAAACACTCTTTTTTCAAGTCATTTAAATCAAATTTTATATTGATAGATTTTAATAATGTCGTGTTATTTAAAAAAAAAGAGTCTTTGTTAAATTTTTTATAATCGTTTTTAGGGTAATTTATAATCATAATTTTATTGGTATTATAATGATTTAACCATCTTATAAGGGATTTTAAATATATTTTTTTACCCATTGAAACGTTAAATATACCTGTTTTATTTTTTTTAACTAATAAAAAAACTATTTTTGCGAACAGATTGATGGGTAGAAAATCTTTATAGATATTTTTATGATCAAATATTTTATTTTTTTTTATATTATCTAAAAATATTTCTATAAAAGTTTTATGAAGCTTTCTTTTTTTTTTATTATTATGCAAACCTATTAGGTTTGAAATTCTGAGTATTAAAACTCTTTCACTTAAAATTTCTAATAGTTTTTTTTCAGTTATATATTTATTTTTTGAATAATTTTCTTTAGGTAAAATCTTATCTCCTTCTTTTATGTTATTATTTGGTTTGTATATTTTTCTGGTACTAAGAAAAATAAGTTTACATTTTTTAAATTTAAAAATTTTTTTTGAAATTTGCAGATCATGATCAAATTTACTCTGATATTTTTGTTTTACATACTCAATTCTAGATGAACAATTAATTACATAATCTATATTATTAAAATTTAAATTCTTAATAAATTTTTGATATGATATAATATTTACAATACATCTTCGTTTAAAATAACCTTGAAGATGTCTTGCAATGAAACTGTTTCTTCCAACAATTATAATTTTTTTTTTCATATATTATAAAAAAATATTAACTAAATTCGTCAAATAGTAGTCTAAAGAAAATATTTTTTTTTTATTTTTATATATTTCTTTTTTTATAAATTCATGTGCTTCTTTCCTGCGCTGCCACCAATTTTTTGAAAATTTTTTAAACTTAGAAGAAACTCCCGCCGGATGCTGTTGATAATAAGTTAAATATTTATTTAAATATCTTATTTTTCCAAAATCATGGTATGATTTGGTTATAACTCTAAAATCAAACCATATATTAGGATATTTTTTTATACTTAAATTTTCAATTATTTTTTTTAGATATTTTTTTTCAATTACTATAGAACTTTGAGATGGAAATGATGGCCAAGGTATTAAATTTTTAAATCTTTTATTTATTTTAAATTTTTTTTTTTTTTGGCTTGAAAAAAATTTATATGATAAATCAAACGTAATTTTTAATTGGGTATTCTTGTTAAAAAAATTTATTACGTTTTCTAATTTCGATCTCTTAAAGAAATCGTCACTGTCTAAAAAAAAAATTAAATCACCTCTACAATAATTCAGACCCTTCATAATACAATTCATCTGATTATAGCTTCCAAATTTTGTTTTTTTTTTATTTACGATAATTTTGTTTTTTTTAAATTTCTGTTTTTTGAAGAAATTTTTTGCTAATTCTAAAGAATTATCTGTAGAATTATCATCAACTAATACTATTTCAAAATTTTTATATTTTTGTTGAATTAATGAATTTAAACATCTATTTAAATATTTAAAATTATTATAGTTAATGACTATTACAGAGGCTCTTGGTTTTGTTTTAATCATTTTTATTTTGGCTTTTAAATATTTTTTGTGTTTAAAATATGTAAAGACATAATAAGTAAGTATAATTGATGAACTTAAATTCAATAATAAATATCTTTGATAAGAAATGGGTCTTTTTCTATATCATCTTATATATATCGTTAATTATCAGTTTTATAATTGGAGAAAACTCAACTGGTGGAGCTATTAAAGATTATATCAATCAAAAAAGTATTTCAGCTGACTTTAGTAATAGATTCTATGATACCTTATTTAGCTACGATAAATATAATACGCGCCATTCTCCAGTATTAACTATATTTTTATCATTTTTTGAAAAATTAAATTTTAACGATTTTTTTATTAGATTTATTCACCTAAATTTGTGTTTAATTTTGCCAATTTATTTTTTTAAATCAATTAACTTAATTATAAAAAATAAAACAATAACTTTTTTTTTAGTAAGTTTAATATTTATTTCACCAACATTCAGAACATTGTCTATTTGGCCTGATAGCAGGTTGTTAGGATTAGTTTTTTTTACAATTAGTATATACGAATATTTGAAATTCAATCAAAGTAGAAAATTTATTAACTGCTTAAAAAATATTATTTTTTTATCTTTATCAGCATATATAAGCCCAAATTTTTCATTATTTTCATTATTTTATTTTATTAAATTTGCAACATATTATAAACAAGATCTAAAAAAAATACTTTTAATAATTACCATAAATATAGTTTTAAGTTTACCTGCATTTATTTATTTATTTTCTTTAAAGACAAACTTTTTAACAACAGCCGCAGTATTAAATCAAAATTCAAATTCAATTTTTTTATTAGGAAATATATCAAATAATATTTTACTTATTTTTTCTATTATCTTTTTTTACATCATACCTTTTATTATTTTAAAAATTTTTAATTTAAATTTAAAAAAAAATATAATTAAAACTTTAATTTTATCAGTTTCTTTATTCTTAATATTTGTTTTAAACTTTGATTATAAGCATGAATACACTGGAGGTGGTATCTTTTTTAAATTATTTTATGTATTTTTGGAAACTAAATTCTTATTTTTTTTAATTTTAATATTTTCTATATTTTTTGTTTTTTTATTAGCAAATTTCAAATTTGATAATTTGCTTTTAGTTGCTATATTAATCTTGAGCAATCCTCAAACAACAGTTTATCACAAATACTATGACCCGCTTTTATTAATTTTATTTTTTACATTATTTAATATACAAATAAACATTAAGAATTTTGAAATTTATAAAACAAAATTTTTTATTTTTTTATATTTTTTAATATTCTTAATTGCTAACAATTTAAAATCATATGTACTCTAATATTACATTAGTTATACCTGCAAAAAATGAAGGTGAGTCTCTTCCAAAGGTATTAGATGAACTTAAAAAATTTAATATTAAAAAAAATGTTATTCTTGAAAAAAAGGACAAAAATACTTTCCAAAGTATAAAAAAGTACAATTGCAAAATTATATTTCAAAAAAAGGCAGGATATGGACATGCTCTTATAGAGGGAATTAAATCAGTAAAAACAAGTTTATTTTGTATATTTAATGCAGATGGATCATTTAATCCAAATGAAATTAAAATTATGTTAAATAAAATAAAAAAAAATGATGCTGATTTTGTATTTTCTACTCGCTATGAGAAAAACTGTGGCAGTGATGATGATACGTTGCTAACTATTATTGGAAATTATTTTTTTACTACACTAGGAAAAATTTTTTTTAGATTAAAAATTACAGATATTTTATATACTTACGTTCTTGGAAAAACCAAAAAAGTAAGGAAATTAAATTTAAAATATTCAGATTTTAGATTTTGTATAGAACTTCCTATAAAAGCTAATAAAAAAGGATTTAAACTAGTGAATTCGAAAGCCTATGAGAGGTCTAGAATTGGGGGTAAAAAAAAAGTAAACGCTTTTAAAGATGGTACGTTAATTTTGATTGGTATGATAACTCTTTTTTTCAATTTATAGCTTTTTTTGGAATCTTTTTAATTATTCTTATATAAAAATAGACATATATGAGACTAAAAGCAGTAATCAAAGACAACTGTATTAATGAGTGGTTATATTTAAGACTTCCAAGATATATTATTAATAAATTGAATGAATTAATCAATAAACTTGAGAAATTATTTGCTGAGTTCTTGTTTAACTTATATTTGGTTTTTAAGTATAGATAAATTATCTGATGCATGTGTTTATTGTCTGGTTTTAAAGGAGATTTATTAATATTAAATTTTCTTAAAATAGAAAATAAATTTTCAAAACATGGGTACCAAAGCAACAAGGCTATAAAAAATGGGGATATGTTATTATTATAATTGTAAATATTAATTAAAAAATATCCTAATAATAAACTTAAAATATAAGATCCACTATCTCCAAGAAATAACTTATTCTTAAAATTTAAAATTAACAAATAAGAAAGTAAAATAATCAATAAAATAGAGTAAACGTTATCTAGGCCAACAAAATATAAAAAATTATTTTTAAATAAAATACAAATAATAATTAAATAGTATCCAACTTGTAAACCATTTAATCCATCAATAAAATTTGATCCGTTTATTAAAACTAAAAAACATAAAACTACAAATATAATTGAAACGATTTTATTGTTTAATAAAGATGAAAAGTAATCATTTCTCAAATCTAATATTTTTAGGTCAAAATAATTAACAAATAATATTATAAAAATCATTTGTAATATAAATCTTTTAGTTGGAGAACTTATGTACATTTTATCTGATGATAGTCCCAAAAAATAGAAAATAATAAATGAAAAACTCAAATAAAAATTTTCATAGGTCAAAAAAGTAATAAAAATTAAAATATATAAACCACCCGATAACGGTACATTTTTTTTCCCTAAAAAATTTTGATGACGTTCTCCTGTTTGGCTTGGTAAAAAATTTGATTTTTTAATTAAAATATTAATAGGATAAATTAATATTATAAAAATTGAAAAAAATATTAATTCCATTTTAGATAATCTTTTTTGATATAGTTAAAACTTAAATAAATTAAGTAAGTTAAGGATTTAATAAAATTGAATTTCATGAATACATAATAAACATTAAAACCATCAATTAATTTTTGAATCGTTGAAGAAGATAGTGAGTTTTCAGTTTTTTTCCAAATTGCTAAATTTTCATTAAGGCCATAAATACTATGACCTTTATTAAGTATCTTTAACCAAAATATAAAATCCTCTTTAGTTTTGTAATTTGAAAAATTACAATATTTACTATAAATTTTTTTATCAATCATCGCTGTGGATAAACCTATATCGCATGATTTAAGTAAATCATTTATATCGTAAAAATTTCTTGCGATGCGTTTTCCAATTTTTTTTCCATTTTTACCAATGGAGTAGTATGATGTATGGGATGCTGAAATTTTTTTTTGCCTCATAAATTTGATTTGTTTTGTCAATTTATCTTTTTTCCACTCGTCATCAGCATCTAAAAAAGCAATATATTTTCCTTTGGAATGATCAATGCCTGAGTTTCTAGACATGCCAGCTCCAATATTTTTTTTATTAACCAATATTTTTATTTTCTTAATTTTACTGTAGTTTTTTTTTAAAAAAATAAGATCTTTTTTATCTTCATCATCATAAACAATAATTATTTCGAAGTCTTTGTAACTTTGATTCAAGGCCGATTTGATTGATTTAGCAATATATCTTTTTTTTTTATAATATGGAACAATTATACTTACTAAGCTCATTAAAAAATTTACCAAATAATATTCATTTTTGAATAGATAATAATTACTTAAAATAATACTCTTGTCTTCATTATAATAAATTATATTAATCTAAACTAAATGTTAAACAAACTTATTAGTTATTTAATTTTCATAATCAATATCAAATGAAAAATAACATTATAATATTTATGCCATCTATAGAGGGGGGAGGTGTAGAAAAAAACCTTTTTATAGTAAGTAATTTCTTAGCAAAAAAAGTGGATCAACTTTCTGTAATAACAATATCAAAAAAATATAAATATAGATTTAAAAATCCTATAAGATTTATATCCCCAGCATCTATAATTTGGGATAGATTTGGAAGGAGAATTAAATATCTAATTGGATTAATTTTACTTATTAAAGAAATATTAAGATGCAAATCAGCAACTGTTTTTTCTTTTCAGGCAAATATTTACTGCATTATAATTTGTAAATTATTTTCGACAAAAGTCATCTGTAGATCTAACTCTGCACCCATAGGATGGTCAAAAAATCCGATTAAAAGAAAAATCTTTAGGTACTTACTAAATAAAGCTGATAAAATTATGGTTAATAGTTCAAATTTTAAATCAGATCTAAAAAAAGAATTTAATGTAAACGCAAAATGTATTTATAATCCTTTAGATAAAGCTGAAATAAATAAAAAATCAAAAGTTAAAAAAAATAAATTTTTTAAGTCAAGAAACAAGCTTAGAATACTTAATATTGGAAGATTTACAGAACAGAAGGACCAAGCTACTCTTCTCAAGTCTTTAAAAATTTTAAAAAAAATAATCAATTTTGAAGCAATAATTGTTGGTAAGGGCATCAAAAAGAAATCTTTATTAAAATTTATTAATGAAAATAATTTATCAAAAAATGTTAGAATAATTGATTTCTTAGATAATCCTTACCCAATTATTAGAGAAACAGAGCTATTTATTTTATCTTCTAAATATGAAGGTTTGCCAAATGTATTGCTGGAATCATTAGTTTTAAAAAAAATGATTATTTCAAGTAATTGTAGAACTGGTCCTAAAGAAATTTTGTTAAACGGTAAAGGTGGCCTTTTATTTAAAGTTGGAAATTATAAAGATTTATATAAAAAAATAATATTTTATATCAAAAATAAAAAAAGATGTCATAAAATGTTAAATCTGGCGATAAAAAAATTAGATAGATTTGAAATGAAAAAAAATCTAAATGAATATTATAAGTTTGTTACTTCATAATTTAAAAATTATTTTATATTTTTTAAAATTAAGTTTAAAATTTTGAAGTGATTAAAAATAGAGTAGTTTTTAGCTCTTTTTTTCAAATAAACTTTTTTTCTAAATTTTTCAATGTCTTTCATATCCTCAAATTTTACTAAAGAATTAAATAACTCCTCATCTTTATTGCTTTTAAAAAGAATACCTCCCTCTCCATTATTTAAAAATTCTTTTGGTCCGTTTGGACAGTCGCTTGATATTACAAATAAATTAGAAAAACCGGCTTCTATAATTACAAATCCTGGGTCTTCCCATAATGAAGATAGAATCAAAATGTCTGCATTTTTCATGAATGAGTATACATCATCCACTTGGCCTCTAAATTCCACATAATTTGTTATATTTTTTGTTTTACATAAATTAATTAATTTTTTTTTCTGATCCCCGTCACCTAATATAATCAGTTTATATTTTTTATTTATCTTTAGAAATTTTTCGTATTCTTTTATTAGGTAATGAAAATTCTTTTGCTTTGTAAGTCTTCCTACGGCTAAAAGATATTTATATTTTTTTTTCTCTAGTATCTGTTTTCTTATTTTAGCAGTATTTATAATTGCATCTGGAAGATAAATTATTTTATTTTCATCAAATAAATTTATTGATTTAATTTTTGATAATGTCGCTTCAGTAGGGCACGTAATAACAGATATTTTACTATTACATATTTTCCAAAACCAATAACGTAAAAAATTTAATCTTGGATACCCAGAAATTCTTAAGATTAGCGAGATTTTAAGATTAAATATAGTCGCAAGACTTAGAGGCAAAGATGTAATTAAATGAGCGATTAAAACTTCACCTCTATTTTTAATACACAGATTTAAAAGTGGAAAAAATGAGAAGATAAATATAATTAGATAAGACAATCTGCTACCAATAAATCCTTTTTTTGGCAAAAATTTAAAATATCTTATCTTATAAAAATTTATCATTTCAATATTTTGTTCCTTAAAAAATTCTAAATAGTCATCCCATTCACCACATGAATTTATTATTATTGGCTCAAATTTGTTATTAGAATATTTTTTTATTGAAACTGCAGAGTTAATGGTCGAGTATAGAGTACCAACTCTATTTAAACATGGTGACCAATAAAAAATTTTTTTCATAAATTATTTTTTTATTATTTATCTATTTTAATATTTTTTAAAATTGCCTCAGCTCTTTTATGGTATGTGTATTTTTTAGACAAATAAAAGGCGTTTTTTTTCAATAAATTAACTTTTTCTAATTTAAAAGGCACATGATTGATTTCTTTTAACCAATTTAATAAATTCAAATTTTCAATCATTATACAATTTACGTTGTGCGTAATTATCTCTTTTAATACATTTAGCTTAGTTGAAATAATGAGTTTTCCTGAAGCCAAATAGTCGAAAAGTTTTAGGGGTGATGTAAACTTAGATAAGTTACCAACGCCTCCAGTGGCCTTTATAATATTTTTATTTGCTGGCATTAAAAGGACGTCCATACTAGAAATATATTTAACAAGTTCACTATATGGTTTGTAGTCATAAATATTTAGATTATAATTTTTATAAATTTTTTTGATTTCTTGCACCTTTTTAACTGATCCACCATATACAAAATAATTATTTAAGGAATCTAGTTTTGACAATTTAAATACAAAATCAGCACCTTTGCCTTGTTCTAGACTTCCGAAATAACCAATGTTAAGTTTTTTTTTATTTTTTAAAATATCAAACTTAAATTTGAGATCGGTAGCACTAGCGATGATATCTATTTTATCAGGATTAACGTTCAAATCTTTTATTAAAAATCTTTTAACATTTTTTGTAATTGCAATAATTTTAATAATATTTTTATTATTCAAGATATTGAAATTGTAAAATATAAAACGTACTATCCGGCTTTCAATAGATAAATCATGATGGAATTCTATTATTACTTTTTTTTTAAATAGGGTAAGTATAAAAAGAGTAAAAGGATTTCTAGTTATAACGAAATCAAAGTTATATTTAATACTATAAATCACAGCAAATATAGAAAACAGATAGTAATTTATTCCAATTGGAAACTTTTTAAAAAATTTTAATTTATTAATTATTGGTACTTTTTTTAAATTATAAAACTTTTTTACAGATACATTTAGCCCTGTATTTGGTGTTATTAATTC
>MDTG01012380.1_pt1 | contig 10933 bp, 6 predicted proteins | sample 811421 | NCBI WGS metagenome assembly MDTG01 (sample SAMN05326645, study PRJNA326480) | marine metagenome | isolation source: seawater | place: Pacific Ocean: South East | collected 2011 | reverse complement strand
GGCCTGTAGCTTAGTCAGGTAGAGCGCCGGGCTTTTAACCCGGTGGCCGGGGGTTCGAATCCCCTCAGGCCCGCCTGATAGCTCACAGGTCCACGCTTTTCTGGGCGGGGGAAGATGCATGGCAGTAAAGAGCTCAACAAAAAAGAGACTGATAGAGCTAGGGGTCCCGGAGGACCAAGCGCACAAGTTGGCAGACGATGCGAATCTAGATGCTATAAAGAGAATGTCTAGAGAACAGGTCGCAAAGAAGGTCGGTTTGGAAGATAGCGGTTCCGAATTGGATCACATAATGGGCATAATTAGCGAACATGTGGGCTCTAGGAAAAGGAGCAAAAGCAACAGAATTACGATTTCACGTAAGGCTTTGCTCGATGAAGACATACCTACTGGCGATTACAGATTTAATGTTCTGAATCACGTATTGGTCCCTCATCACGAGCTGGTTCCTATCGAATCCGAGGAAGAAGTACTTGAGCCATGGGGGCTCAAAACCGATGATGCGTTCGGAAAGGACAGACTCGCAAAGGAATTACTCCCTAAGATACTCATTACTGATCCGGCTATTCAAGTGATTAAGGAGATGGAAGAATCCGAGAACGATGAGTTGCCTGCCGGTTGGCTCGCTAATCGGGTGGTCAAAGTGGTACGATATAGCCGTTCAGCTGGAAATTCCATAGCATTTCGACTAATTGTTGAGAGTGCCTGAATCAGGAGGTGTAATTATGAAGGAGATTGTAGAGAGTTATTTCAAACAAAGAAGCCTAGTTAACCACCAACTTGCGTCATACGATGACTGCATACCAGTTGGTGATGGAAAAGAAAGTCGTATGGAGAAAATCGTCAGGAATATCAGAATAGGAAGCGATGAAGATGTCGATGATGATGAGGGGGGGTTAGTAAAACTCGATCTTCTGGACAAAGAGATTATCGTGAGACTGAAGAATCTAAGATTGGGCCGTCCTACAATCAAGGAAGCAAACGGTGCAGAACATCATGCTACGCCTATGGAATGCAGATTAAGAAAGCTCACATATTTCTCCCCGGTCTACCTAGACTTCAAGATATACCGTGACGACTTGCCTCCATCGCCCGGTGCCGAAATGGGTTTCCAGGAAGAGTCCAGCGTACATATCGGTAACCTTCCAATAATGGTTAGATCGTCGCGATGCAACCTTCATAACGATCACATTGATGAAAATAGGAGACTTTCACCTGAAACTTCAGGGGATGATTCCGAAAGGTACTCAAAGCTACTGAGGAAGTCTGGAGAGGATCCTTTGGACCCCGGTGGTTACTTCATCATCAACGGTACTGAAAGAGTTCTGATCTCCATGGAGGACCTTGCACCAAATAGAGTCACGGTTGAGAAGAACAAGAAATATGCTCATGAAACTCAAGTTGCAAAGATTTTCTCTCAAAAGGATGGAGTCAGAAAACCACTCAACGTCGAGAAGAGGAGGGACGGGATGCTCATGGTCAAGATCCCTAGCGCGGGAACAACTCCCATTCCACTTGTACTACTAATGCGTGCTCTAGGGGTAGAAAATGATAGGGAAATTTTTGCTTCAATAGCAGGCCCACCCGAAGCCATGAAATTCACGGTAGCCAATCTAAACGATTTGAGGGATAATGAGGAATATGGTGTGGATACCTCAGAGGAGGCAATGGCCTGGCTAGAGAAGAAGTTCGCAGCCGGACAACAGAAAGAGTATCGAGAATCTAGAATCCAGAATCTGCTCGACAACGAACTTCTTCCTCATTTGGGGTCAAACATCGAGAATCGTGAGAAGAAGGCTATTTTCCTAGGGAGAATTGCCAGACAGGTCCTTGAAATGGCAATTAAAGACAAAGATCCCAATGATAAGGACCACTATGCAAACAAGCGTGTCAGACTTGCCGGAGATCTAATTGAAGATCTCTTCAGAGTTAGCCTACAACAACTTGCACGGGATCTCAAATATCAGCTAGAAAGGCACCACAACCGCAAAAGAGAGCTTAGGATATCATCTTGTCTGCGACCAGATGTTTTGACAACCAAGATAATGCACGCTCTAGCAACAGGAAACTGGGTCGGCGGAAGGTCCGGCGTAAGTCAACTGTTAGATCGTACAACATACCTCTCTGCTCTTTCTCATATGAGAAGGGTCACGAGTCCGCTAGTCAGAAGCCAACCTCACTTCGAAGCTAGGGATTTACACCCCACTCAATGGGGCAGGCTTTGTCCAAATGAAACTCCAGAAGGACAGAACTGCGGACTAGTGAAGAATGCAGCTCAGATGATCGACGTATCCGAAGAAGTCCCAGAGAATGACGTCAAAGCTTTACTGAAGGAGGCAGGGGTTAATGATAACCCGGACGGATGGGCAGACGGTTCTCGAATCCACGTCAACGGGGATATTTTCGGCCTGCACAAGAGGCCCCAGAAACTAGTTAGCCAATTCAAGAGGAGAAGAAGATCAGGGCGAATTAGGCCAGAGGTAAGCATTAGGCACGACCTGGAGAATCGCGATGTGTTCATCAACACTGATCGGGGGAGGATGCTACGTCCATTACTGATTATCGATCACGGAAGTCTACAGATTACCAAGATGCATTTGGAGGGATTGAACTCCGGCGATATTACATTCTCAGATCTTGTTTCCGGAGGAGTCGTGGAATGGGTCGATGCCGAAGAGGAGGAAGATCTGCTAATAGCCCCACGGCCGTTCGATTTGCCAGCACTATCCCCAAAACACAACCGCCCGATAAATCCCGCAAAGGTAGAATGGGCCAATTTGGGCGAGCATGGAATCTCACATGCTGAGGTAATTGCAGAGGTGAAGATGCCAAACGGTGAGACCAAGAATGAGAAGTTCAAGGTCCCATTAAACTACCACCAAGAAAATATCGACGCTCTGAAGAGAAAGGAAAAGAAGGACAACACTGTACTCGTATACACACACGTTGAGATTGATCCCCAGCTAATAATGGGAGTTTGCGCATCCCTGGTCCCCTATCCTGAACACAACTCTACCCCCAGAGTAACCGGTGGCACAGCGATGGTCAAACAGAGTCTAGGGGTGGCAAGTGCTAATTTCCGACTCCGCCCCGATACCAGGGCTCATGTGATGCATTATCCCCAACGCTCAATTGTAGGTACTAGAGCAATGACATCAACGAAGTTCGATCAGAGGCCCGGAGGGCAGAATTTCGTAGTAGCGATTGTTAGCCATCACGGATACAACATGCAAGATGCAGTGATAATGAACAGGGCTTCAGTAGAAAGGGCTCTAGGTAGATCTGCATTCATCAGGACATATAATGCAGAAAACAAAAGATTCCCAGGCGGTCAGGAAGAAAGAATTGAGGTCCCTGGTACTGGTTTAGACGAAATCAAAGGACTAAAATCGTGGGACTCATATTCACATTTGGAAAGAGACGGTCTCCCAGTGCCCGAAGTCGAATTAACCAGCGAAGAAGGTGGCAGGGGGATACTAGTTGGAAAGACAAGTCCTCCGAGATTTTTGGAGGAATCCCATGGCGCCTTCTTGCAAGCCCAAGAGCGGAGGGAATCTTCAATGATGGTCAGGCACGGTGAGAAGGGCTGGGTCGACAATATTTTTGTCACTGAGTCTCTAGATTCTGGACGACTGGTCCGAATCACACTGCGTACAAACAAAATTCCCGAACTAGGGGATAAGTTTGCTAGCAGACACGGGCAAAAGGGCATCATTGGGAGGCTTGTTGAACAGGAGGACATGCCATTCACTGAAGACGGGGTAATTCCTGACTTGCTGATCAACCCCCACGCCATCCCATCTAGAATGACCGTTGCTCACGTTTTGGAAATGATCGGAGGCAAGGTTGGATCTATGGAAGGAAGAAGAATTGATGGGACTGCTTTCACCGGTGAGAAGGAGGAGTCTCTACGATCCGGTCTCCTTAGAAACGGGCTAAGGCACACAGGCAGAGAATCAATGGTAAACGGGGAAACTGGGGAAAGCTTTCCAGTTGATACATTCGTTGGGGTGATTTACTACCAACGCCTCCACCACTTGGTAAGCAGCAAACTCCATGCAAGAAGCAGAGGAAGGGTGCAGATACTCACCAGGCAGCCAACTGAAGGTAGAGCTAGGCAAGGAGGACTAAGATTTGGTGAAATGGAGCGTGACTGTCTGATTTCTCACGGTGCTTCAATGGTCATTAAAGACAGGCTACTGGACGAGTCTGATGGTTGGAACTTGATGGTTTGCAATACTCCAAGGTGTGGACATATTGCATACTATGACTGGAAGAGACGTACAACAATTTGCCCTGTTTGCGGTGACAGATCGGACGTCCATTCTGTGCAAACATCCTACGCTTTCAAGCTACTTTTGGACGAAATGAAAAGTCTTGGAGTAGCTATGAGATTAGAACTGGAGGATAGAAGATGAGTGCCCGTGATGCAGCTAAGATACCCAAGAGAATTGACTCAATTAGATTCACTTTGATGGATCCGAACGAAATAAGAAAAATGTCCTCGGTGGAGGTCAAAACAGCAGATACATACAAGGATGATGGACATGCATTTAAGCAGGGTTTGATGGATCCCAAAATGGGTGTAATAGACCCTGGTATAAGGTGTGAGACCTGTGGAAACAAGCACGAAGAGTGTCCTAGCCACTTTGGGCATATAGCACTCGAACTTCCTGTAATGCACATTGGATTTACTAGCCTGATTAAGACATGTCTCAAGACAACTTGCAATAGCTGTAGCAAAGCACTATTGCTAGACGCCCCAGAGTCTCACCCAATAGACCCAGAAAAATCAGAGCAAGACTATTACAGGGACAGAGTGAACGATATCATCCTCAAGCACGGAGTCGGTGGTCGCGAATTCAAGAAAATAATCAAGGATATTGAGAACCTTTGCGCTGGCCCAAAGAGGGCGATATGCATGCACTGTGGTGCCGAACAAGGAAAGATTATTTTGGACAAGCCAACAACTTTCAAAGAAAAGAAGGCTGACAAAGGCGAGCACAAGCTTAATGCTCGAGATATCAGAGAATGGCTTGAGAAAATTCCAGATGAGCATCTCATTTTCGTCGGAATGGAGAAGGCTGTCAGCAGACCCGAATGGACCATTATGAAAGTTCTACCTGTCCCGCCGATCACAGTGCGACCATCGATCACACTAGAGAGTGGGGACAGATCCGAGGATGATCTCACACACAAGTTAGTCGATGTCCTAAGAATAAACCAAAGACTCAGAGAGAATCGTGATTCAGGCGCACCTCAGCTGATAGTGGAAGACCTATGGGAGCTTCTTCAGTACCATTGCACTACATATTTCGATAACCAAACAAGTGGTATCCCGCCAGCTAGGCACCGCTCCGGACGACCTTTGAAGACACTCTCTCAAAGGCTTAAGGGCAAGGAAGGAAGATTCAGGAGTAACTTATCCGGCAAGAGAGTAAACTTCTGCGCTCGAACTGTAATCAGCCCAGATCCAAATCTGGGTATCAATGAAGTTGGAGTCCCAGTAAAGACGGCAAAGGAACTAACCGTGCCAGTAAGGGCCACAAGCAGAAACCGTGAACAACTCAGACAGATGATTCTTCGTGGACCTGATGTTCACCCCGGAGTCAATTACATCATCAGGGGAGACAGATTCAGAGTTAGAATCACGGATCGGACAAAGTATATTTGGGCAGGATTCAGATGTTTGAATCCAGATTGCCATTCTGGGAGTGAAGAGGAACCATATCCGGGTTACAGGCCGGACTTAAATGAAGTACTTCCGGCACCAAATTTCCTACCAGGACTCGTTCTTAAAGAGCAAATGAGAAGGGACCCAATCACCGACGATCTTGTCCCGGAGTGGAGTGTAGACCTCGATCGGACTCTTGCAAATCTTAGAGGGGAGGACGAGAATGGCAAACCACTGGCCGAGGATGATCCGGATGCAGCCATCCACTACCGTTGGAAGTGGGAAGTGAACAATCCCGAAGATTATCTGCCCGAGCATCTAGAGGCTAAGTGCCCACACTGTGGCAGCCCAGAGATAGAGGATGAACATGGAAATGTATACCCAACCGATACGGAAGATAGACTCAGTACCTACGATAGGGAAGGAAACCCTAGACCCGGAGTCGTGGTCGAACGCCATCTTATCGATGGGGACGTGACTATTTTCAACCGTCAACCATCACTTCATAGAATGTCCATGCTTGTCCATGAAATAAGAGTCATGGATGGTAAGACATTTAGGTTCAATCTTGCCGATTGCACCCCATATAACGCAGATTTTGATGGGGACGAAATGAATCTCCACGTCATTCAGAGCGAAGAAGCTAGAGCAGAAGCAAGAATTCTAATGAGAGTCCAAGAGCATATCATATCTCCAAGGTACGGTGGTAGTGTAATTGGCGGGATCCATGACCATATCACAGGAGCCTACCTGCTTACTCATGGCGAGGCTTTCCTGCCCAAGCAAGTAGCTATGGATGTTTTGAGCTCTATTGGTTGGGAGGGGGACCTTCCACCATCAGTGAAGAGGGGCGGTCAGGAGGGTTACCTTGGAAACGAGATATTCAGTCTTCTTGTACGCTCAGGTTTCAGTCTAAATTTCAAGAATCGAGCCGGTGAGGACGTCCATGTAACACAAGGTGATGTCTCAGGATCAATCGATAAGAGGGGTATTGGGGCAGAGGATGGACGTCTTCTGGATGCAGTAGTCCAGACCCATGGGACAGATTTAGGTGCAGATTTCATTAATAAAATGACTAAGATGACAATCGCTATTTGCACTGCCATGGGTTTCACAACTGGTATCGATGATGAGGACCTTCCTCCCGAGGCCAAAGAAGAGATAGATAGGATCAATTCTGAGGCTAGTGCCAATGTTGATGCGGAGTTAGAGAAGTTCGGCAAGGATGGTAGGAAATACGAAGCTAGGCCCGGACGAACCCCACATGAAACGCTTGAAGAGAATATCCTAACAATACTAGACGCCGCTAAGGCTGAAACAGGAAATGTGGCAAAGGCATTGCTGGGCGATGACAACTCTGCAGTTTTGATGGCAACTTCTGGAGCTAGGGGGTCTATGGACAACCTTGCTATGATGGCTGGTTCTATTGGACAGCCAAAGGTTAGGGGTAAGAGGTTAGAAAGAGGATATCAAGACAGAGTCCTATCCCATTTCCCAAGAAAGGTCAAGGGAGCTAAGGAGAAGGGATTCGTCTCCTCATCTTTCAAGCGAGGACTCGAACCAACTGAATTCTTCATGCTTTCAGTCTCTGGTCGAGAATCTCTTGTTGATACTGCTGTCAGAACTAGTAAGTCTGGATATATGCAACGCAGACTCATTAATGCAATGGACGATCTCAAGGTTGCTGACGATCCAATGGCATCTGTCAGAAATACTGCTAATCGAATCATACAATTCGAATATGGAGAGGATGGTACGGATCCTGCCAGGAGTCGTAAGGGGAGCCCATTTGATGTTGACCAGGTCCTAAACGACGCCTTAGGGGGTGCAAACTGATGGTAGTTAAGAGTGCAACAAAAAAGAAACTCATGGATCTAGGCATTGAGGAAGAATATGCCCACAAGCTCGCTGATGATAGGAAATGGGATGATGTCAAGGGGCTCTCCCCAGGGCAAATTGCTCAAATTTGTGGGATCGACTCAGGCACTTCACAGAGAATTTTCGATGTGATGGCAAGTTCTGTAAAGTCTTCTAGAGCCTCAGCTGCGAGTACTGAGAAGACGATCGTCAGGAGGAGGACGGCCTCAAGGACTAGGAGGATGAAACGCTCCCTTCCATTGCAAGACTACGATTATGATGTGAAGATGAAACAACTTATCCGGGACATAGACCATGAAGATGAGATGTTTGTGATGCTAAACGAGGCTGCTACAGAATCAGGAGCAAGTTTGACTCCAATGATGATTGACCAATTAGTCAAGGGACTACACCACAGGGGTGAAAAGAAACTAACGAAACCCAAGGCTAAGAAAATAATAAGTTCTGCAAACAACTTCTACATGGATTCCAAGGCAGTTCCCCACGAAGCCGTAGGGATCACAACTGCACAATCGATTGGAGAACCTGGAACACAGATGACCATGCGTACGTTCCACTATGCGGGTGTTGCTACCGTCAACGTGACACAAGGTCTTCCAAGGATTATTGAAATCGTAGATGCTAGAAAGGTCCCAAAGACACCTACCATGATAATTTACATGGATGAAAAGAATTCGAAGGGCAAGCCATTGAGGACCAATGAAAAACTAGTCAGAGATCTCGCAGCAGCCATAGAGACTACTACAGCGATGGACATTGCGACTATTGACGTCGATGTAGCTCAAAGGAATATCGTACTTCAGTTGAATAATAGTAATATGCGTCTAAAAAAGATGACAGGAGCAGAGGTCAGAGACAAACTATCAAGGGCTCTCAGGCTCTATGTTCAAGCTGATGACGAAGATCGCCCCAAGTCACTAAGGATTATCCCAGGAGTAACGAAGGAGGAAGACTTAGCTGATCTGGCTTCAGATCCCCCTACATACACAGCCCTCCTACAATTGGAAGACAAAATCAAAAAACTCCGTCTGAAGGGCCTTCCTGGGATTTCTAGAGCTACTGTTCAGGGCCCGATGTCGGATACCGGGGAGTACTACATATCTACCATAGGATCAAATCTATCCAAAGTCAGCGAGTTTGATGGAGTAGATAGGTCTAGGACATATACCAACAACATCAATGAAATCCACGACTATCTAGGGATAGAGGCAGCTCGTCAAGCAATAATCAATGAGATGTGGGATACTTTGGAGGGGGCCGGCCTTGACGTAGACGTCAGGCATTTGATAATGGTCTCAGACGTCATGACTACTGGTGGAGAGGTTCGGGCAATTGGTAGACACGGAGTCAGCGGTACAAAGCACTCAATACTGGCCCGATCAGCATTCGAAGTGACTGTAACTCACCTTCTCAAGGCAGGGGTTATAGGCGAGAGGGATATGCTTTCGGGAGTAACTGAGAACATTATTGTCGGGCAGCCAGTAGCATTGGGCACTGGAAGTGTCGAATTGTTCTATATCCCAGAGGAAAAAAACTGAGGTAGATTTATGGATATAGCTAGACAATTAAAGCAGGGAATAAATACCGGAAACATTGTTTTTGGTCAGAGGCAGACCACATCTGAATGTTCAAAGGGAGAAGCTAAGATAGTGCTCATTGCGGCAAATTGTCCAGAATCTTTTGTTGACGATTTGCGTAATGCGCATCCAACCATTCCTATTCATCAGGTAAAAATGGTTAACAGACAGCTTGGAGCTGCTTGTGGAAAGCCATTTCCAGTCAGTTCCCTTTGTGTAATAGACCCCGGTCAAAGTGATTTGCTTCAACTCGCCCCAAATCTCTGATCAATAATTTATACTCATGAATAAATTACTAGGGTCTTATTCAAAGTCCTATACACGTTCCTACGAATATGGAAAGCGTGTTAATGGGTCTTCTCCAACTCCGCGCCATTAATTTCAGAGCACTAGAAATTGATAATATCTCTAGCGATTTCAAATCCCTCGGAATAGCCGATTCAATACCCGATTTTGGAACTTTTAGCGATGAAATCTTCATTTGGCATGCACCTTCTGGAATGCTACCAATTACCTCTAGCGAATTAATCAGATTTGGATTGGACGCTCCTAAAGGTTTCAACCTGATACTTAGCGAGCGGGAAGTGCAACCCGATTGCCAATCAGTTGATACCTTTAATTTCCTAATCATTGAGCCAAACATTATCTCAAAATGGTTAGGAGAAGCTGTTCTATCTGGCGAATTGAAGGCTTCTGCGAAGGAAGAAGAATCCGAAAATTTTGGAGAAATCAATATTCAGAACAATACTCAAATCGGGATTTACGTTTTGAAGCCCTTGATAGAGAATAGAAAATGGGCGAATAGTAGGGGGATGGATGGTTTCTCCTCTTCTCCAGTCCTACTCGCAGCTCGAATGTGGACTATCATGGGAGATTTGCAAGGTCCGAACGGAGAAATTGAAAGTAGAAAATGGGAGATTCTTGAGGATCCATGGTCTCAGAATCTCTCACAGCTTAATGGAACCAGTGATATGCTACGCTCACCAATGCTGAGAACAATAGAACCAATCGAATCAAATTGGTTTCCCACTGAAAGGCTCTATGTTGAAATCTCAAAATTATTAGAGGAGAGGAGAAGGGGGATTTCTGGAGAAACAAGTGCCTCGGGAACCGTCCGCAGCATGCGTCTGCAGAATTGGACCTTGAATATTGATGATGCTTCTTTTATTCCTTCCAAGGTGATGATTCCAGCATGGCAAATAGATTCGGACCCAATAAAGGTCTTGCATGGGAGGGATGGTCGCCTTTACGATTTCTAATTTCGCTGCAATAGCATCATGTCTTCATCAGAAAGAGTCTGACCCTCCATCAATCTAGACATTAAATCAGAGACGTCAACCCTCTCAGAATCGTCTTCTTTCTTTGTACCTGCCATTTTCATAATGTCTTGCATTGAGTGGATGCACCTAAGTGAAATAATGTACATGTTGTGTAACTTATCTGCCTCGGCCTTAGTGGCAGTCAGTCCGATATGCTCGGTGTTGGCTAACCCTCTTAACCTATCAACCTCATTAGATAATTCCATCATTAACGAATGTGCTTCCTCAGATTTTTCGGATGCATCAGTTACTGCATCATGCGCCTTTTGCTGCTTCTTTTCAGCTTGCTTAACTTCCTTTAAGACAGAAGAACTACTCTCATCTTCCTCTTTCTTAAGTTTATTAAATTCCGATTGTAACCTTTTCATTGTTGAGAAAAAATCCTTCTCCTTCTTCGGATTGATTTGGCCTGTTTGATGGCGCCATTCAAGCTTGTTCATCTGTTCTCTAATTTTCCTAGAGCTATTTCCGCCTTTCTTCTTGAGATT
>MDTG01214893.1_pt1 | contig 10934 bp, 12 predicted proteins | sample 811421 | NCBI WGS metagenome assembly MDTG01 (sample SAMN05326645, study PRJNA326480) | marine metagenome | isolation source: seawater | place: Pacific Ocean: South East | collected 2011 | reverse complement strand
GCTGGTTTAAACCAACGGGTTGCTAACTCGTCGTGCGTCGTAAGATGTACCGAGGGTTCGAATCCCTCCCTTTCCGCCATTTAATATAGTGGATAATTTCTGAAAAAATTTATCATTTTTGTTGGTTTTTTACTAAGCATGTAATTATATACATTTATATTTTCTAAAACTCTTTGAACATAATTTCTTGTTTCTTTAAATTTGATTAATTCTATCCAGTTAACATAATCAATCTGTTTTTTTTGTGGGTTTTTATTAAGTTTTTTCCAGTATCTGACCCTTTTTGGACCAGCGTTATAACCCGCTATTGCAAAAGGGTAAGCTCCTTCAAATTCTTCCAAAAGTGTTGCAAAATAATAGGATCCCAATTTAATATTGTATTCAGGGCTTTTAGTTAATTTTGACTTACTGTATGGAAGTTTTGCCTGTTTAGACACTAGCTTTGCGGTATAAGTCATTAATTGCATCATTCCTTTTGCTCCAGCACTACTATTAGCTTTTGAGTCAAACTCACTTTCTTGACGTATAATTGCTAGTATCAGTTCTTTATTAGGCATTTTTTTATTATTAATTATTGTTGGAGTATTAATAATTGGATAATTAAAATCATTATGAAATCTTTTTTCGTAAGAAGCAGCTTTAGCTATTTGTATTGCATAGTCATATCGTCCAATTTCTGTAGCTAGACCCGCTGCTAATATTTCACTATTTTCACTGATATTTGAACTTGCCAAATGTTTTAATATATCTTTAGTAATTTTATCTTTATTGAGTTCATGTAAAAGTACAATTAATTTTGTTAAGTCACTTTGGTAAAATTTTTTCTTTTGGTCAATAGTTGGTACTATTTGCTCCTCTAAAGAATATAAATTCTTACCATTAATTTCAATAAACGCTAATTGACCATAATAAGTTGTTAGATATTTGGATGCTTCTTCGAACCATTTGAACGAAGATTTTTCATCATTTAGTCTTTTATAAGTTCTACCTAACCAATATGCTCCTCTGGATAAACTAATAGGGTAACCAACATTATTATAAAAATTTTGAAAATGATTAACTGCTAGTATCGGATCATCTAAAAAAGTTAAAGCTATCCATCCAGACATCCATTCGGCTTCCGCATATTTGGGTCCTTCAGTTAAAGAATGTTTGCTAGTTATCTTATAAGCTAATTCGTATTTTTTTTTATAAATTAAAGATCTTGCTGCTATAGCTCTTTCTTTCCACCAAATATCTGGTCTTACTAAATATTCTTTATTATTCTCAACCTCAAGCAATATTTCTAACATTGACTCTAGTCTTCCTCTTTTTCTCCGCCATTTTAATCTATCATATTGTAAACCAGCATCTTTTTTAAATTTCTCAGGTACTTTTGTAATAGCTGCATCAACTCCATACGATCTTGTCATTAATAATTGTCTTGCCGTATATAATTCCCTATGTCCTTTGGGTAAATACCGCAGAATTCTTTGTAGATCCCAATATTTATTTTCCCATGCGTGCCAATCTGCTCTATTTATATAATCTTTATTAGTTAAATATTTTTTATATTTTTTCCTGAAATATCTAATTTCTTGTTTTGAAAGTTTTGCTGTAATAAACCCTTTTTTAATTAAATTTATACCTTCATTCAAATCTCCATTTAAGATTTTACTTTCACCTAAAATTAATTCACCATATCCGCTCAAAGGAGGATTTTTTTGGAAAGTATTAATAATTTTTTTATATGAAATTTTCTCTGTTGAAAGCTTGTGTTCAGATAGGTATCTCAATCTATTTATTCTTGGATAATGAGAATTTTCATTAATAAAAATCAAGTAATCATAATAACTAGCGGCATTTCCAGGAGTTAGCAAATGTTTCCACTGAACTAATTTGTATATAGATTTATCTCTTGATTTTTTTGAAACTTTTAAAGCGTTTTTCCAATCTCTTTTTTCCATAAAAGAAATAGCTTTTTTAGCAATACTAAAATCTTTTTTTGAATAATATTTAGATTTTTTTGAAACTTCACTTTTAACAACTTTAAATATAATAGGTTTTTTTTTTGGCGTTAATACTGTAGCTTTTTCAATTTTTTCAATATTAGATGTTTCGTTAATTTCTACTTTTTGTTTAATAGGTTTTTTTATAGGTATTATTTCATTTATTTTGTTAATTAGCTCAATATTTTTTGGTTTTTTTACAGGTAATATATTTGTCTCAGAATTAACTGAGCTCGAAATAGTTAATAAAAAAAAGAAAATTACTATATAATAATGTCTTTTAATAATCATAAAATAAGGTGAATTGATTTAATAAATCATGTTATAAACATATATGTTTAAAGGTTCAATCGTTGCATTAATCACACCATTTAAAGATAATAATCTTGATGAAGAGGCATATAGATCAATAATTCATTATCATTTAAAAAATGGCTCAGATGGCATTGTTCCTGGAGGAACTACAGGGGAATCACCAACAATTTCCCATGATGAGCATAAAAAAATAATAGAAATATCTGTTAAAGAAAGTAATGGAAAAATTCCTGTTATAGCTGGAACAGGTTCAAATTCTACATCTGAAGCTATAGAGCTAACAAAGTTTGCTGAAAAAGCTGGTGCAGATGGAGCTCTTGTAGTTACGCCTTATTATAACAAGCCGACACAAGAGGGTTTATATCAGCATTATAAATCAATTAATGATGAATGTAGTATACCAATAATAATATATAATATTCCATCTAGATCAGTTATTGATATGACTGTTGAAACGATGGCTAGGCTTTTTGAATTAAAAAATATAGTCGGTGTTAAAGACGCTACAGGAGATTTAAAAAGAGTAGATCAACAAAAAAGCAAAATGGGAAATGAATTTGTTCAATTAACAGGAGAAGATGGAAATGCATTTGAATTTAATAAAAGAGGTGGAGCAGGATGTATTTCAGTAACAGGAAATATAGCTCCCAAACTCTGTTCAAACATGCAAAAATTTTTAAGAAATAGTTCTCAAAACAATTTAAAGGAAGCAGAAAAAATTAATTCCTTATTACAACCTTTGCATAAATCTTTATTTTTAGAAAGCAATCCAAGTCCTGTAAAATATGGTGCAAGCTTATTAAATCTATGTTCTGAAAAAGTTAGACTCCCGTTGGTAGTTCCGACTGATAACACAAAGAAAGCTGTTAAATCAGCCATGATAAATGTTGGCTTAATTAATAAATGAAATCAAAAACCAATTCTGGTTTAAAAATTATTACAGTTAATCGTAAAGCTAGATTTAATTATTTTTTTATTGAAACTTTCGAAGCAGGAATAGTTTTAATGGGCCCAGAAGTTAAATCAATACGTCAAGGTAAAATTAACATAGGTGAGTCCTATGCTATAGAAAAAGGTGGTGAAATTTTTTTAATTAACTCTCATATAAACTCATACAAGGAATCTAGCTATAACAATCATAGTCCAACAGCAGATAGAAAATTACTTTTAAACAAAAGAGAAATAAACAAGTTAGTTGGAAGAATTAATAGAGAAGGTCTTACAATTGTACCTACAAAGATGTATTTCAAAAAAGGGAAAGTTAAAGTTGAAATTGCTGTAGCAAAAGGAAAAAAAAGTTATGATAAAAGACATGTCAAAAAAAAGAGAGATTGGAACAGGGAAAAGTCAAGATATTTTAGAAAAACAAGCTAAACATAAAAGCATTTATTTATCCCTTGGTTCAAATCTAAGCTCTAGTTATGGTAATAGAATTGATAATCTAGAAATTGCACAATTATTATTACTTATAAATAATATTTTTATTACAAAAAAATCTAATTATTATGAAACATTATCGTATCCAAACAAATCACACCCAAAATTTATAAATTGTGTTATAAAAGTTAAATCTAGTTATTCACCAATTAAATTTCTACAAATAATTTCATCTATAGAAAAATTTTTAGGTAGAAAAAAAACTAAAAAAAATTATCCAAGAGTTTGTGATATAGATATTATTGATTATAAAGGAAAAATATTAAATTTTAAAAATAAAAAAAAAAAAATAATCAAAATACCTCATATTAATTTACATACGAGAAACTTTGTTCTAATTCCGCTTTTAGAAATATCTCCAAAATGGATTCATCCAGTATTTAAAAAAAATATTAAATTTTTTCTTAGTAAGCTAAACAATTACGGTAAAAATTATATTAATAAAGTTTAAAAAGAGTGCTATAAACAATAATGATCGAAGTTAAAGAATTAATAAATAAAGTAAAAACGTATAATAAATTTTTAAATCCTGAAAAGTTAGACAAAGCCTATAATTTTGCATTAAAAGCTCATTCTAATCAAAAGCGACATTCAGGAGATCCTTATGTAATACATCCTATTGCTGTAGCTAATATTTTAACTGATTTAAAACTTGATAGCGCAACTATAGCAACAGGCTTATTACATGATACGATTGAAGACACTATTGCCACTTATGAAACTGTCAGAGAAGAATTTGGTCAAGAGGTAGCAGATCTTGTAGATGGTGTTACAAAAATATCAGAGTTAGAAAATAAGGCTTTGTCATATTCAAAAGCTGAAAATTTAAGAAAATTAATTTTAGCTACATCTAAAGATATAAGAGTTCTTCTAGTGAAGTTAGCAGACAGGTTACATAATATGAGAACTATAAACGCTATTGAAGATACAGAAAAAAAAAAAAGAATATCTAAGGAGACAATGGAAATTTATGCACCTTTAGCAGATAGAATGGGCATGAACAGAATAAGAGATGAATTAGAAGATCTTTCTTTTATGGTTTTGAATCCCGAACCAAGAAATTTAATAAATAATAGATTAAATCAAATTAAGAAAGATACGCAAGCATCGTTTAATGAAATTTCAAAAAAGTTTTCGAATTTATTAGCTAAAGAGAGTATTAATTGTAAAATTTTCGGTAGAGAAAAAACTCCTTTTTCTATTTGGAGAAAAATTCAAAAAAAAAGAATATCACTAGAGAGAATTACTGACATAATTGGATTTAGAATTATTTTAGATTCAATAAATGATTGTTATAAAGCGCTTGGATTTTTTCATAGTAAGTGGAATTGTATTCCTGGACGTTTTAAAGATTATATTTCTTCACCAAAAATAAATAAATATAGATCTATACATACAGCAATTATCGGTCCAAATAATAGACCCATTGAAATACAATTAAGAACATTAGAGATGCATGAATTTGCACAAAGAGGAATAGCTTCACATTGGCAATATAAATCAAACGAAACATTTAATTCTTTGACCTGGAAAGAATATGATTGGTTAAAAGATCTTGTAGAAATTATGGAGAAAGGAGAAAGTCCAGAAGACTATTTGGAATATACAAAGTTACAAATGTTTCAAGAAAATGTTTTTTGTTTTACACCGAAGGGTTCAATAATTAAATTACCTAAAGATGCAACACCAATAGATTTTGCATATGCTGTGCATACACAAATTGGTGACAGTGCGATAAGTTGTGAAATAAATGGAAAGGACAGTCCTTTACAAAGTTCCCTTCAAAATGGAGATATGGTAAAAATAATAACATCAAAAAAAGTTTCTCCATCATTGCATTGGTTATCGACAACAAAAACAGGAAAAGCTAGAGCAAGTATCAGAAGACATTGGCAGACAAAAGATCATCTAAAATCTACTAAAATAAAAACGTACAACTGTTTTCTTTGGATATCACTGCCTGATATACCTGGCAAACTAGGGGAAGTTACTACATTAATAGGTGAAAACAAATTAAATATTACCAGTGTAGAAATGACAGAAAAAGGTAAAAATAATATAAATTTTATGTTTAATTTACATATAAATGATTTAAAAAACTTTACAAATTTAATAAGCGCGTTAAAACAAAAAGACTTTAATTTTAAAATAGTTAGACATAAACAAAAACAAAAAGATGCTTTCTTTAAAAGAATCATTAAAAATTTTAAAAAAAACTAACGCATTATTAGAAGGGCATTTTGTATTGTCATCAGGTCTACATAGCGACTATTATATCCAATGTGCAAAGCTACTAAGTTATCCAAAATTATCTGTAAAGATTAGCAAATCATTATCAACTAAAATTGAAAATAAATTTTCTAAAATAGATCTTATTCTTTCTCCAGCTATGGGTGGAATAATTATTGGTTATGAAATAGGAAGGTTGCTTAATGTAGAAACAATTTTTTGTGAGAGAGTTAATGGAAAATTTAAATTAAGAAGAGGTTTTGAAATTAAGAAAAAATCTAAAGTCTTAATTGTTGAAGATGTTATAACCACAGGCAAATCTAGTTTAGAATGCGCTAAATTGATAAAACAGAGCAAATCAAATTTATTAGGTTATGCGTGTATTATAGACAGATCAAATAGTAAAAGTTTAAAAATTAAAAATAAAAAAATTATTTCACAAGTAAAATTAAACAAGCCATTATATAGTATTAATAATTTACCTAGATCATTAAAAAAAGTTAAAGTTTCTAAACCTGGAAGTAGATATATTAAGAACTAATAATGATCAGACTTGGTGTAAATATAGATCATGTGGCAACAGTAAGAAAAGCTAGAGGTGAAAGTTATCCCGATCCCATAAAAGCTTCTTTGTTGGCAATAAAATCAGGAGCCGATTCAATAACCTTACATTTAAGAGAGGATAGAAGACATATAGAAGATAAAGATCTGATAAGAATTAAAAAAGTAAAAAAAATTTTAGTTAATTTAGAAATAGCACCCACTAAAGAAATGTTCAAAATAGCTTTAAAAATGAAACCCAATTTTGTTTGCATAGTCCCAGAGAAAAGAAGAGAAATTACTACTGAAGGTGGATTAAATCTAAAAAAAAATAAAAGTTTTTTAAAAAAGAATATAAAAAAACTTAATAAGAAAGGTATAAGAACAAGTCTTTTTATTAATCCAAATATTGAAGATGTTAAATTATCAAAAATATTAGGAGCTAAATGTATAGAATTGCATACTGGAAAATTTTGTAATTTGATTAATAAAAAAAAAAGTTATTTAAATGAATTAAATAAAATAAAAAATTGCACAAATTTTGGAAACAATATGGGTTTAAAAATACATGCAGGACATGGATTGACATATAAGTCTGCGAAAATTTTATCTAATATAAAATATATTGAGGAGTTGAACATTGGCCATTTTATTATAAGTGAGTCAATTTTTTTCGGTCTAAAAAAAACCATACAGAATTTTAAAAAAATTATTAAAAAATGAATATATTAGGCACAGGCATAGATTTAGTTGATGTAAAAAGAATAAATAAACTACTTCACAAAAATAATAAATTTTTATCACGAATATTTACTAATAATGAGATAACTTATTGCGATAAAAGCATCAACTCCTCCAATTGTTATGCGAAAAGGTTTGCAGCAAAAGAGTCTTTTATTAAAGCATTAGGTGGGTTGATTAAACACATAAATTTCAAAGATATTGAAGTTAAAAATAGTAAATCAGGAAAACCTTCTATTTATATTAAAAAGTTTATCCAAAAAGAAATACAGAGAGTTTTTAAAATAAAAAAATATAATATTTATTTATCATTAAGTGATGAAAAAAATTATGCTGTAGCAAGTGTTTTAATTACAAAAAATGAAAATTAATAAGATTCACATAATAGATAATTTAAAAACAGTTTTTTATGCATTAGTTATAGCTATTATTATAAGATCATTCTTTTTACAGCCTTTTTATATACCTTCATCTTCTATGGAGCCAAATTTGTTAGTTGGAGATAGACTTTTTGTTTCAAAATACACTTACGGTTATAGCAAACATTCATTTCCATTTAGTCCAAATTTATCCATGGAAAGATTTTTTTACAATCAACCGAACAGAGGTGATATTGTTGTGTTTAAAACCCCTGTTGATAATAGAACTGATTATATAAAAAGATTAATTGGAATGCCTGGTGATATTATTCAATTTATAGATGGAGATTTGTTTATAAATAATAATCAAGTTTTAAAAACAAAATTAAAAAAAAATTTTGATATATATTGCGGTGGAATTAAATTAAATGCTGAGTTTTACTTAGAAAAATTACCTAATGGAGTGGAATATTTAGCTGCTTATAGAAAAAATGACACTTATTTAAATTCAGATAAGTTTATAGTTCCTGATGATCATTTTTTCTTTTTAGGGGATAACAGAGATTGTTCTAAAGATAGTAGATTTTTAAGTAGTGTTGGTTATGTAAATAAACTTAATCTTGTAGGCAAAGCAAGATTTATATTTTTTTCATCAGATCTTAGAATAGGTAGTATATTAAAATTTTGGAATTGGGATGAAATATTACGTTTAGATAGATTTTTTATAAAAATAAAATGACTAAAATTGTAGACTTTGAAAATAAAATTAATTTAAAATTTAATAATAAGAGTTTAATTGTTAGGCTTTTAACTCATAAAAGTTTTAATTCTTCTGAAAATAATGAAAAGCTAGAATTCTTGGGCGATAGGGTTTTAGGTTTAGTTATTTCACAAAAACTTCTAGATTTGTATCCTGATGAACAGGTTGGAAAATTAGATAAAAGATTTGCTTTTTTAGTTAATAAACAAACATGCTTAAAAATAGCGAAGTCGTTAAAAATTAAAAATTTTTTTATTTTGGGAAAAACTTATAAAAATAAAAAAAAAATTGAAGATAGATTGCTTAGTGATTTAATAGAAGCTTTAATTGGTGCAATATATTTAGATTTAGGTTTTTTGACTGCAAAAAAATTTATTTTAGATCTATGGAAAGATTACTTTAATGTAGCCAATAATTCATTAGTTGACTCCAAAACAAAACTTCAAGAATATTCTTTAAATCTTTATAAAAAATTACCTATCTATAAACTTGTAAAATCATATGGACCAAGACATAAACCGATATATAAAGTTGGTGTTAAAATATTTAACTCGAAGCAGCATGTTGGTACTGGCAAATCTATTAAATTGGCAGAACAAAATGCAGCCAAATCTTTGCTTAACGACTTAAAGAAATAATTTATGCAATGGGACGATTCAGGTTTTCTATTATCAAAAAATAAATATAAAGAAAATTCTGTTATCGCTGAGTTTTATTCATTAAACCATGGAAAATGTTCGGGAATTATATATGGTGGGACCTCTCGTAAAATTAAAAATTATCTACAATTAGGTAACAAGTTATCAATTAATTACAAATCTAAAAATCAAAGTAATTTTGGTTATTTTAAAATTGAAATTCAAGAACCTGTAAGCCCATATTTTTTTGATGACAAAGGTAAAATAATTACACTAATTTCTTCTGTAAATTTACTTAAGCTTTTAACTCCAGAACTACAAAAAAATACTAATATTTATAATCTTTTTTCAAATTTAACGAAAAGTATGAAAAATAATAATGAAACTTATATTTTTGATTATTTACTTTGGGAAATATCTTTTTTAAAAGAAATTGGTTTTGATCTGAATTTAACCAATCATTATACAGAAAAATTAAATAATAATGATATTTCGATGATTAAAATTGATAACGAACTAACAAAAGTTCCTAATTTTCTAATAAATAAAAATTTTATTAATATTAAAAAAGAATTAATTTTTTATGCTCTTAAATTTATAGGAAATTATATTTATAAACAAATTTTGAAGCCAAATAATTTAAACACAATTACATTTCGAAACAATTTAATTGATTTGTATAAAAGTTAATAATTTATTTAATTTTACTAGCTATATATTCAGCAAAATAAGTGACTATAGCATTTGCTCCTGCTCTTTTAAAAGAAACTAAACTTTCAATAATACTATCTTTGTTTATTATTCCTTTGCTTATTCCATTTGCTATAAGACTATATTCACCAGATACTTGATATGCAAAAACAGGAATTTTATAATTTTGTTTTATTAATTTTATTATATCAAGATAAGGCATTCCAGGTTTTACCATAACCATGTCAGCACCTTCTCTAATATCTAGAGCAACTTCTCTTAATGATTCATTGCTATTAGAATAATCCATTTGATAAGTTTTCTTATCACCTTTTAAAGAGCTTTTTGAACCAACAGCATCCCTAAAAGGTCCATAAAAACTTGAAGCATATTTTACTGCGTATGACAATATTTGAACATTTTTAAAATTTTTTTTATCTAACTCTTTTCTAATTTTGCCGACTCTTCCATCCATCATGTCTGATGGAGCAATAACATCACAACCCATTTCGGCTTGTAGTAATGATTGTTTTATTAATATATTTACTGTTTCATCATTTAATATTTCATTTTTGTTTATTAAACCATCGTGCCCATGCGAAGTATATGGATCAAGAGCTACATCACACATTACACCTATATTATTATTATATCTTTTTTTAATGTATCTAATGCCTTTACATACTAAGTTATTTTCATTCAACGCTTCAGAACCATAATTATCTTTAAATTTTTTTTTTGTGTAAGGAAACAACGCTACCATTGGTATTTTTTTTTTGACTGCTTTATCAATAATAACAGAAAGTTTATCTATAGTATATCTGTATACTCCTGGCATAGACTTTATAGATTGTTTTTTATTTTTTCCATCAATTAAAAAAACAGGTAAAATCAAATCATTTACCGATAAGTTATTTTCTTGTGTTAATCTTCGACACCAATCAGATTTTCTATTTCTTCTAAGTCTTAAACTAGGATATTTTCCAGTGATAATCATTCTCAACAATTTATATATATATGCGACAATAGTAATATATAATATAATAGTCTATAGGTTATTAATAAATAAATTATGACTCTTACAAATAATGATTTTCAAAAACAAGACTTAAAATTTGATATTAACAAGCTTAGAGAAGCATGTGATCAAGTTTTAAAAATAAAAGGCTTTGACACAAGTCTTGGAATCCCACACTTTGCTGGCATTTCTCTAAATCAAGTTCCAGGAGATCCTGAT
>MDTG01231420.1_pt1 | contig 10935 bp, 4 predicted proteins | sample 811421 | NCBI WGS metagenome assembly MDTG01 (sample SAMN05326645, study PRJNA326480) | marine metagenome | isolation source: seawater | place: Pacific Ocean: South East | collected 2011 | reverse complement strand
TTTTCTCAAAAAATCTTTCCACTATTTTTTTACAAAAGACACAATCGACTGGTTTGAATCTAGAGGTGTTAAGCTTAAAGCAGAAAACGATAATAGAATATTTCCCATTACTGATAATTCTCAGACTATTATCGATTGTTTGTTTAGAGAATGTGAAAAAAAAGGGGTAGTTATTAAACTAAATAATGCAATTAAAAAAATCACCAAAACTGAAATAGGATTTAATCTAAAAATAAACGAGAATGTTATCCAATTTGATAGAGTAATTATCGCTTCTGGAGGAAATGCTAAAAGGCAAGGTTTTGATTGGTTATCTGATTTAGGATTAACTATTGTAGACCCTGTTCCATCCTTATTCACTTTCAATATGCCTAGTGAAAAGGTTAAAGATTTGATGGGTATTGTTGCTCAAAACACATCTGTAACTATACAAGGCATTAAGCAAAAGCAATCTGGTCCACTATTAATAACACATTGGGGAATGAGTGGACCAGCAATACTAAAAGCATCAGCATGGAATGCTAGAGAGTTAAAATCTAATGGCTATAATTTCAATATAAACATTAATTGGGCCAATCTATCAGAGCAAGAATATATTTCAATTATCTCAGAAAATAAAAAAAGTAATAGAATTGTATCGAATAAAAACCCTTTTGATTTACCAAATAGATTGTGGGTATTTCTTCTAGAAAAAGTAAATATATCAATCAATTCTACTTGGAATAGTTTATCAAAAAAAGAAAGTAATAGACTATTAAACACATTACTTAATGATTCATATTTAGTAAAAGGTAAAACAACTTTTAAAGAAGAGTTCGTAACCTGCGGAGGAGTGTCATTAGAAGAAGTTAGTCATAAAACGTTAGAAAGTAAATTACATAAGGGTTTGTATTTTTGTGGTGAAGTCCTCAATATAGATGGTATCACTGGTGGATTCAATTTTCAAGCAGCATGGACAACAGGTTTTTTAGCCGGTAAAAACAGTGTAAAATGAACTATTTATCAGTAGAAAATTTAGGTAAAAACTATGGTGAACGAATTCTTTTTGAATCCTTAACATTTGGATTGAGTCAAGGAGATAAAATGGCTCTAATAGCTAATAATGGTACAGGTAAATCTAGCTTATTAAAAATAATAGCATCAGAAGACATAGCCGATGAAGGTAGTGTAACACTAAGAAAAGGTATAAGAACTGGCTATTTAGCACAAGAACCTAACTTTGATAACTCACTTACTATTGATGAATTATTAAAACAAAGCCAAACAAATACTAATCAACTTATACAAGAATACGAACAAGTCTTAGAAGATTTTTCAAACAATAATAGTCTGAATAATAGAATTTTAGAAGATTTAACTGCTAAGATGGATAATGCTAATGCTTGGGATTATGAACGGCGAATAAAACAAATACTTTCAAAGTTTAATATCAATAATCTTTCTCAAAAAGTAGGTGCATTATCCGGTGGTCAAAAAAAACGATTATCACTAGCATTGTTATTACTTGATGAAATTGAATTACTTTTACTTGATGAGCCTACTAATCATCTAGACGTTGATATGATTGAGTGGTTGGAAAAATACTTACAACAACAAAAGATTACCTTATTAATGGTAACTCACGATAGATATTTTCTTGATAGAGTTTGTAACCATATACTTGAGTTGGAAGATGGTAAATTATACCATCATACTGGTAATTATGCTTATTTCTTGGAAAAACGAGCAGAGCGAGAAGTGGTTTATAATACTGAATTATCAAAAGCTAATAAGCTTATGAAAAAGGAGCTAGAGTGGATGAGAAGATCTCCAAAAGCTCGTACCACTAAATCTAAAGCTCGTATTACAAATTTCGATAAAATAAAAGAAAAAGCTACTAATAAAAAAGTGACACTAGAGCTGAATCTTGAAATAAAGATGAGCAGAATTGGCGGTAAAATTCTAGAGCTTAAAAAGATTTATAAATCTTATAACCAGATTGATATTCTAAAAGGTTTTGACTATACATTTAAAAAAGGAGAGAGGATAGGTATAATTGGTAAAAATGGAGTTGGGAAATCTACTTTTCTAAATATCTTAACGGGAAATGAAACAGTAGATTCAGGGAAAGTAAATGTTGGTGAAACTATTGTATATGGGTACTTTACTCAGAAAGGTATTCAGCTAAAAGAGGATAGAAGAGTAATTGATTCACTTAAAGATATTGCCGAAGTTATAGTAATGGCAGACGGTAAAAAGGTAAGTGCTTCTCAAATGTTAACGCATTTTATGTTTCCACCAAAAACTCATCATATCTTTGTGTCAAAACTTAGTGGTGGAGAAAAAAGAAGGCTATATCTTCTTATGGTTCTTATGAAGAATCCTAATTTTTTGATTCTTGATGAGCCAACAAACGATTTAGACCTATTGACATTAAATAAATTAGAAGAGTTTTTATTGCAGTTTTCTGGCTGTCTGATTATAGTATCTCATGATAGGTACTTTATGGATAAACTTATAGACCATTTGTTTATATTTAAAGGAAATGGCGAAATTACAAATGAATATTGTAGCTATAGTGATTATAGAGAAAAGCAAATCTTGGAAGAAAAACTCATTAAAGAAAAAAAGGTAAAAGTATCAGAGAATAAGTTGGTTGAAAAAAAGACTAATAAAGTAAGTTATAAATATAAATTTGAATACGAGCAGCTCGAGAAAGACATTGAAATATTGGAAAAACAAAAGCAAGAACTTGAAAATGAATTGCAAAAAGATATCCTGAGTTTGCATGAAATCAATACTAAAAGCGAAGAACTTGGAAAGATTATCCAAACACTTGACGATAAGACCTTGAGATGGCTTGAGCTAGATGAATTAATATAATATTTTTTTCAAAGTATTTTGAAGTTCTATTTCAAAATTTTTGAGCAAATATTTATCAAATAACAATAATTAGAAATATCACTAAATGAGCACCTGAAGCAAAACCGAAGCTAAAAAGTTTGACGAAATATCTTTTAATTAAACATTTGAGAATCAATGAATGATAATGATAATTAATATTATGTTAAATAGATGGTTTTAAAGTATAGGGAGCTTATAAAAACCCCCTTTCTATTACTTTATTTTAATTTATCACTGACAGTTTTATAGCCGTCTTCATTACCGTTTCGGTAATATAATTCCTTTAGAACTAAAAGAATGTTCTTATCGTCAGGTTCTATGGTGTAGCATTTCTCAATATATGGCAAACCCTTTAGCATAGTTTCATCGGCTTTATTCTTCTCTATCTCATATCTTTTGAAATCCTTGATGTTATTAGCCTTTTTAAGCATGTCACCGCCTTTGTTGTAATACATTACACCTAAATTATAAAGAGCATCATAAAAGTCTGGCTTTATATCTACAGCTTCTTTATAAGCATTTTCAGCTTTCTCAAAGTTTCCTAGATTATCATAACTACTTCCTAATGCAAAAAATAACTGATGATTGTTTGGATCTTCTTCTACAGCAAGGGTTAATAGCTCTTCTGCTTTTACGAAATCCTCTTGGCCCAAGTAATAGTTCAATTCTGCGATAATAAGATTTACATCTGTATCAAAAAACTCTCTACCAGTTTTAAGTATTTCAAGAGCTTGTTCTTGTTTTCCCTCCTCTACTAATATATTGGCATAAAATGAATAAATCTGTGGATCTTGGTAGTTAACATCAATAAGTTTTTGCAAATACTCTTTTGACTCACTGTTATTCTTCTCAGCGTATGAAACGTAGAATAAGTTTAACCAAATACTCTCTTTAGTTACATTACTTCTTTGTAAGTTATCTTCAGATAATGGTAATAAATCAAATATCTTTTTAAAAATCTTTTTAGAGGCATCAAAATTCTTTATGTTGTACATCTCAACACCCTTGTTGAATAATCCTACTCCTGCTTTTGTAATATTATTGGTTAATTCGTCTTTATCAAACCATTTCTTTGCTTTTGGGTGATTGTATACAATTTCCCAACTCTCAGCACATTTTAATATTGCCATATCGTCAAGAGACTTAAATTTGTCATTAGAATACACTTCAAAGTATATTTTTCCTCTGTAATTATGCATTTTAACATCATTGGCTGTGCTTGAGTTAGCTGCGGCTAATTCTATATAGTTTACAGCTTCTTCAATTTTTTCTTTTTCAAGAGCACGAAATGCATTTTGAACATTATTTTTCTGAGCAAATACGTTTAAGCTTGAAAAAACTAATAGTGCTATAAATAAATTATTTAACTGTTTCATATCTAATTATTTATTTAATTTTCATTTCAACTACTTTACCAAATGTCTCTAGTTTTTCCTTGAGAGCATATTTGTTACCTACAACTACTACAACATGATTTTCTTCATCTAAGTATTTGTTAGCTAAAGTTTTTATATCTGAAGTTGTTAAACTGTTAAGAATTGTTTTTTGTCTTTTTGTGTAGTCTCTATCTAGTCCATAACGTTGAATTCTAGCAAGGAATCTGGTTTTCTGAAATGCAGTTTCATATTTCAACGCATCTGAGTTTGTAAGTGAGTTTTTAGTGAATTCTAACTCTTCTTCACTCATATCTTCATTGAGATACTTGTCTAGTTCATAATAAATCTCAGTAAGAGCACTATCAGTTGCTTCTGACCTTACTGAAGTATTAATAAAAAACATACCGTCAGTATCGTTACCACTAAATCCAGAGCGAATTCCGTAAGTAAAGCCTTTATCTTCCCTCAAGTTTAGGTTAAGTCTGCTACTAAATGTACCTCCAAATAGAAAGTTCATAATATTTGCACGGTAATACTCCCCTTCTACATCGTACTTTAAACCCTTGTGAGCTAGAGTAATTATAGATTGGGGACCAGGCTTATGAACTAAATAGATTGTTTTACCTTCAATTGGTTCCATTGAAAGGTTCTTATTGATACTCACATCACTTCTCTCCCATTTATTTAAGAATTGTAAACGTGGCATTATCTCTTCTTTGGTAAGATCACCAACAACTACAACACTTGCTAATGAAGCATTGTATTGTTTTTTATAGAACTCTTCTACCTCAGATAATTTTATTTTTTCTACTCCTTTAACTGAAGGCATAACTCCTCGAATTGTATTCCCATACATTAATTCTGATAGAGCTTGACTAGACATATTTCTAGCTGACTTTTTATCATTATTAATTGATTCTTTTAATTGCTTTTTATTTCGTTTAAAATCTTCTTCACTAAATCCTGGATTAAATAGCTTTTCTTCTAATAATTTAACTGTTTCATCGATGTTACTAACCAAACTAGAAACAAATATAGAAGATGTTCTTTCAGAAGAATTAAATGAAATAGAACTTCCTAATTCATCGAGTTTTGAGCTCATCTCTTCAGTAGTATAATTCTTAGTGCTTTCATTTAACATCATAGCTGTTAAGTCTGAAATACCTGCTTTTTTAGTGTTTTCTATAAGCAAATCACCACCTTCAAGCGTAATTAGTATGTTCACTTTTGGCACCTCTTCATTTTCTGCACCAATTACTGGAATGGAACCGCCTCCTTCTGAAGCCATTTTATTTATATTAGTTTCATAATAAACTGGAATAGAAACTGATTTAGCTGCTGTAGGGGTTGGCCTAATAGATCTATCAAATGTATCCGTTGGTTTATTATAAGTAAGCCCTTCATACTGGGGGTCTTTTTTGAAAGGGACATGTGCAAAAGGGTTAATACTTTTTACAGAGTCTTCAGAAAATGGTGGTAATGGAAAATAATCAATACCTACCGACTTTTTGTTTTTAATATATTTTAAATAAACTTTTTTAACATCTTCTAAGGTAACATTTTCATACCTATCTATTTCATTGCCAAAGTTAAATGGCTCATCTAATAAATAAGACCACATAGTTAATTGACCAGCTTTTCCAGCAACACTTGATAGTCCGTCAATAATAGATGAACGCATTGTAGATTTGAATCTATCTAAAGCTTCTTGAGTAATATAAGATTCAAAGTTATTGACCAATTCATTCACCTTATCTTCAGTTTCTGCAAAAGTATAATCTGGATATGATACTACTTGTATAGAAAATTCTCCAGATAACTCATAACATGGATGACTTACTGATGCCTGAACTGCTTTTTCTGTTTTGACGAATTCTTTATAAAATAAAGAGTTATTTCCTCCACCCATCATGTCAGCTAAAGCGTCTAATGCAGGTTCATCTTTATGGTAATTTCCTACCGTCGGATACACAAAAGATGCTAAAGGGAAGTATATTCTATCTGCAAACTTTCTATATTTATTTTGTGGAAGATTTACTCTAGGAACTCTTAATTTTCTTACTTCTTGACCTCTAGGAATTGGACCAAAATACTTGTTAGCCATATCAATCACATCACTGGTTTTTATGTCACCAGTAACCACTAAATATGCGTTGTTAGGTCCATACCAACGCTTGAAGAAGTCTTTTAATTCTTCTACTGTTACTCTATCAAGGTCGTCTACATAACCAATAATTGGCCATGAATAAGGGTGACCATTAGGATATAATGTTTGCCCCATTACTTCGTAAAGCATTCCATAAGGAACGTTAACCTGATTTTGCATTTTTTCGTTCTTTACAGCATTTCTTTGATTTTCAAATTTCTTTTGAGTAACTGCTTCTAGTAAAAACCCCATTCTATCAGCCTCTAACCATAATGCCGTTTCTAACTGATTACTAGGTAATGTTTGAAAATAATTTGTTCTATCTCTATTAGTAGTACCATTCATAGTACCACCACTTTCAGAAATAATTTTGAAGTGTTCATCATCCCCTACATTTTCTGAACCCTGAAACATCATATGCTCAAAAAAGTGTGCGAAGCCAGTCATACCAATTTGTTCTCTATTTGAACCTACATGATAAGTCACTTCAACATGAACAATTGGATCTGAATTGTCTTCGTGGACAATAATAGTTAGACCATTATCTAATTGCCAAACTTCATAAGCAATGTCATAATCGTTTTGAGATTCAATCTTATGTAATAATGTCTGAGATAAAGCAAGAGATGTACTCAATAATAGAGTACTAACAAAAAGGAAATTTTTCATTATTAGAGTGTTTAATTAAATATTTCAACAGCAACAGAACGTTAAATATTAGCTTTTATTCTTATGATGTTGCTTCGTTTTCATTAGTGTTTTCAATACCGTCTTCTGCTTCTTCTAAACTAGCAGCTGGTACTCGTGCTACTGCAGCTATAGAATCATTTTCTCTGAGTTTTATAATTCTAACACCTTGAGTAGCTCTTCCCATCTGTCGTAAGTCAGCAACAGATATTCTAATTGTAATACCTGATTTGTTAACAACCATTAAATCATTTTCATCAGTAACATTTTTAAGAGCTATAAGTTTACCTGTTTTATCAGTAACATTGATAGTTTTAACGCCTTTTCCTCCCCTATTTGTGATTCGGTAATCTTCAATACTTGACCGTTTACCGTAACCATTTTCAGAGACAACAAGTACATCAGATTCAAAGTCATTAACACATATCATTCCAACAACTTCATCTTTATCGTTGGAAAGTGTTACACCTCTTACACCAGAAGCAGTCCTACCCATAGGTCTAACTTTTTCTTCTTCGAATCTAATAGCTTTACCTGATTTAACAGCTAACATGATTTGAGAATTCCCTGTAGTTAACTTGGCTTCTAATAGCTGGTCCTCATCCCTAATTGTAATGGCATTAATTCCATTTTGTCTAGGTCTTGAGTATGATTCTAATGAAGTCTTTTTAACGACCCCTTTCTTAGTACACATCACTACAAAATGATTGTTAACGTATTCTTCATCCTTAAGGTCTTTTGTATTGATAAATGCCATTACCTTATCGTCATTAGGAATATTAATCATGTTCTGAATAGCTCTTCCTTTAGTAGCTTTTGCTCCTTCTGGAATCTCAAATACTCTAAGCCAGAAACAACGTCCTTTTTCAGTAAAAAACAACATATAATCATGATTATTGGCTACAAAGATATCTTCAAGGAAATCTGAGTCTCTTGTAGTTGCTCCTTTTGAACCTATACCTCCTCTATTTTGAGATTTGTACTCAGTAAGTTTAGTTCTCTTGATGTAACCTAAATGAGATATTGTAATTACAACCTCTTCATTAGGAATCATATCTTCAATTCTGAAATCACCACCACCATATTCAATGGTAGAACGTCTTTCATCACCATACTTCTCTTTCACTTCATGAAGTTCTGTTTTGATAATGTCCATTCTTACATCTTCATTATCAAGAATATTCTTTAAGAACGCAATAGTCTTCATTAGCTCATCGTATTCTTCTTTTAACTTATCTCTTTCAAGACCAGTTAATTTCTGAAGTCTTAAGTCTAGAATAGCTCTTGCTTGAACTTCCGAGAGTTTAAATGTGTTAATTAAGCCGTTTCTAGCGTCTTCAGGCGTTCTTGAAGAACGAATTAATGATATTACATCATCAAGGCTATCAATAGCTATTAAAAGTCCTTCTAAAATGTGAGCGCGTTTTTCGGCTTGTTCTAATTCAAATTGTGTTCTTCTAACAACAACTTCATGTCTATGTTCAACAAAGTGAGCAATGATTTGTTTTAGGTTTAATTGCTCAGGTCTTCCTTTAACTAAGGCAATATTATTTACACTAAAAGAAGATTGAAGTTGAGTGTACTTGAAAAGCTTATTTAAAACGATGTTAGGAATTGCGTCTCTTTTAAGTTCATAAACAATTCTCATTCCTTTTCTATCGGATTCATCTCTTATATCATGAATACCATCAATTCTTTTATCGTTGATTAAGTCAGCTGTCTTCTTAATCATATCGGCCTTATTGACCATATATGGAATTTCAGAAACAATAATAGCTTCTCTATTACCTACTTCTTCAAATGAAGTTTTGGCACGAATTACTACTCTACCCTTTCCAGTTTCAAAAGCATCTCTTACACCTTCATAACCATAAATAATACCACCTGTTGGGAAGTCAGGTGCTTTTATGTGTTGCATAAGCCCCGTAGTATCAATATCCCTATTATCTATATATGCAATTGTAGCATCAACAACTTCTGACAAATTATGTGGTGCCATATTTGTTGCCATACCAACAGCAATACCAGATGTTCCATTACATAATAAATTTGGAATTCTTGCAGGTAAAACAACTGGTTCTTTAATTGTATCATCAAAGTTTAGTTGGTAATCAACTGTATTTTTTTCAATATCAGAAAGTAATTCTTCGGCTGGCTTTCTTAGTCTTGCCTCAGTGTATCGCATAGCCGCAGGGCTATCACCGTCAATCGAACCAAAGTTACCTTGGCCATCTACAAGCATATACCTTAATGACCACTCTTGTGCCATCCTTACCATTGTGTCGTAAACGGATGTATCTCCATGTGGGTGAAACTTACCTAAGACTTCTCCGACAATACGTGCAGATTTCTTGTAAGCTTTGGTTGAAGTTACGCCTAATTCGTGCATACCAAATAAAACCCTTCTGTGTACAGGTTTTAGACCATCTCTTACGTCGGGTAAAGCTCTTGAAACGATTACTGACATTGAGTAATCGATGTACTTTGACTTCATTTCTTCCTCGATATTGATAGGAATAATTTTTTCTCCCTCAGCCATACTATTTTAAAATTTAAAAAGTTATATTAATTGACGAATTTAAGTAAACAGACTTTGCTTTACCTTAAAAAAAAACAATAATTATTAACAGAAAAAATGTTGATAAATCAAGGTCTTTTTTTTGATCAGCTTTCTAATGTTATTACTAATTTGCCTATCATTTTTTAACTATATATAATTATGGATTCAAAATTCTCTCCACGTTTGACTGATGTACTGAGTTACAGTCGTGAGGAAGCCCTTAGGCTAGGACATAGTTCTATCGGTCCAGAACATTTTTTACTTGGTATTTTGAGGGATGGAAAAGGTTCAGCCGCTATGATTCTTAAGGCATTAGATGTTGACCTTATTGCTTTGAGAAAGGTAGTTGAAAATTCCATAACTAATAATGAAAAAAGCAATTACTCTAATTCTAATAATTTGGAACTCAAGAAACAGGCAGCAAAAGCGGTTAAACTTGCAAATTTAGAATTAATGGTTTTTAAAAGCTCTGAGATTAGGACTATACATTTATTACTGTCTATGCTTAAAGATGCTGATAGTATTGTTACTTTATCTCTCTTGAAATTTAATGTTGATTATGATACTGTTAAAAATGAATTTTCTTTGATGACAGAAAACAGTGACACAAAAGAGTCTGAAGATGTGGATTATAACTCACCTTCTGCAAGATTAGGAGAATCAGATTCTGAAGAAGAATTTTTCTCCAATAATCCAAAAAAGTCAAGTCGTTCAAATACAAAATCTTCAACTCCAGTACTAGATAATTTTGGAAGAGATTTAACCAAAATGGCTAGTGAGGATAAATTAGATCCAATAGTTGGTAGAGAAAAAGAAATTGAAAGAGTATCTCAAATATTAAGTAGACGAAAAAAGAATAATCCAATTTTGATTGGTGAACCTGGCGTTGGTAAATCTGCAATTGCTGAAGGTTTAGCTCTAAGAATTGTTCAGAGAAAGGTTTCTAGAGTTTTATTCAACAAGCGAATTATTTCACTTGATTTAGCAGCATTGGTAGCTGGAACTAAATATAGAGGTCAGTTTGAGGAAAGAATGAAGGCTATTCTTAATGAGCTTGAAACAAATAGTAATATAATATTATTTATTGATGAAATTCATACTATTGTAGGTGCTGGTGGAGCTTCAGGCTCTTTAGATGCATCTAATATGTTCAAACCAGCTCTAGCTAGAGGAGAATTGCAGTGTATTGGTGCAACTACTCTTGATGAATACAGACAAAACATAGAAAAAGATGGTGCTTTAGAAAGGCGTTTTCAGAAAGTAATTGTTGATCCGACTTCTAT
>MDTG01223126.1_pt1 | contig 10935 bp, 12 predicted proteins | sample 811421 | NCBI WGS metagenome assembly MDTG01 (sample SAMN05326645, study PRJNA326480) | marine metagenome | isolation source: seawater | place: Pacific Ocean: South East | collected 2011 | reverse complement strand
GACGGAACCGGTAATACTACCATTGCTGGTACGTTAGGTGTCACTGGTGCTCTTTCTGCTAATGGTGGATTTAAGTGTGATTCAACTAAATTTGTAGTAGAAGACGGAACCGGTAATACTACCATTGCTGGTACGTTAGCCGTCACTGGTGCTCTTTCTGCTAATGGTGGATTTAAGTGTGATACAAATAAATTTGTAGTAGCAGACGGAACCGGTAATACTGCCATTGCTGGTACATTAAGTGTCGCTGGTGCTACTACAATAAGTAATACTTGTTCTGCTACTAGTTTTACAGCATCGTCCGATGAAAGATTAAAAGAAAATATAGTTCCGTTAGAAAATCCGTTAGAAAAAATATTAAAATTAGAAGGAAAAAATTACAATTGGAAATCACATGAAAAAAAGGAGAAGAAGGCGGGATTGATCGTGCAGCAGGTAGAGGAACACATAGAAGAAGTATGTATTACTAATAGTGAAAACGATGAGAAACGTATGGATTACAATGGATTAATTCCTTATTTAGTGGAGTGTATAAAAACTCAACAAAATCAAATAGATACTCAACAAAATCAAATAGATACTCAACAAAAACAAATAAATACATTAAACGATCGGTTAGCAGTTTTAGAAAATAAATAATATATTATATTTTATAAATTTATAAATATAATATAATGAGTTCCAGTAGTTCTCGTATAGCTCGATTGAAATATGTATCTAATAAAAATTATAATCGTGTAAATACAACGACAAAGTTTAAGAAAACGTTAGGTAATTTGATGGCTTATGGTATGAGAAGTAATAATTATTACAATCAACATAAAAAAAAGGAATGTTGTGAAAAAGCAGAAATAACGCCGGTGGAAATAATAGAAGAGGATACTTGTGGAAATGTAATACTACAAATCTCTCCAGCAACAGATATTGAAAAGAAAAGAAATCCAAACATATCATCTAGTTTAGGTTTGTTTGTACCTACGTATAAGGATATTACAAAAAGTGAAAAAAATGAATATTGGATACCAAGTAAGAATTTTACGTTAATACACAATTTAATGTTTAAAACAAGTATGATAGATGTAAAAATAATAGATTACAATAAGGATTATGTTGCTTTGCCTCCAGGTCAAATAGGTTGGGACGATAGTTTGATGAATATAGCCCCGGGATTTGTTTATAATTATGTAATATTATCAGGAGGTAACAAGGAGATTCCTGTAAATAAATACATACCTTTGGTATATTTAAATACTTCGGAAGGAGATGATTTTAAATTAACCAATACGGGACCTATAAGAAATAACAAGACTAGTAATAGTGAATATAATACGATGGTTCGTTTATTAAAAAATAAAACAATTACGGATGATGAGGTTTCTTTCAATCGAGAAGATTTATCTGGAACAACCTTGGATATTATATAAAGGTGTTTCAAAGGTCTATCGAACTTTGTTTAACCTATGCAAACTCTTTTATTTTGGGTTTTGAAAAAATAACTTGGAGAGATTACAAGATGGGATTAAGTATTTAAATCCATAATATTTATCTGTAAAAGTTAAATTTTATATAAAGGTGTTTGAAAGGTCCATCGAACTTTGTTTAACCTATGTAAACTTTTTTATTTTGGGTTTTGAAAAAATAACTTGGACAGATTACAAGATGGGATTAAGTATTTAAATTCGTAATAAAATAATTATATTAATCATTTTATTAGATATAATGGAGAAGGTTTATTTTCAAATCGGAACAAATTCCGGTGATGATGGTTTTAGGAAGCGATGTTTAAAGGATAGGCCGGATAAGATCATATTAGTGGAGCCGAATCCTGAGATGAAGGAAATCATTGAAGAGAACTACAAGGACTTAACGAATGTCAATGTGCATATAAATGCGATATATTATGAAAATGACGTGGATGTGGAATTAATCATGCCATCAAGAAAAGGTGAAGTAATAGGTAAGGGTATTCATGCGAAAGGACGTCGAGCAGATAATGGTATGGTGTATTCAAATCGTCATTTTTCCTTGGTTCCGATGAATGATTGGGGAAAGGAAGAGGATTGGGTAAAATTAAAGGCTAAGGGAATAACCGTGCATGAGATCTGTAGGCAGCATTCGATAAAGCATATAGATTTTTTACAAATAGATACGGAGGGGTTTGATAGTGAAATCATAAAGATGCTGGATTTAGACGTATTACCTATAAAAGAGGTTCGTTTTGAAAAATGGGGCTTTGAACCAAGCTGTTATACAAAACACCATCCAGATATAGCAGAAAATATGGGAAAACAGGGGATGTCAAATTGCATTGAGAAATTCAAATCCCATAATTATTCTGTGACTAATTCAGAGGACAATAGAGATTATGTAGCTAAATTAATAGGTTGAAATCCATGGATATAAAATAAAAAAAAAAGTTTTCAAAAGTTTTTTCAGAAATAAGGGGTTTTTTGAGGATCTGGACCTAAAATTTCTGAAAATACTTTTGAAAAAAAATTTTTTTTTAACGAAAAAAGGTTTTTGTCTAGGAACACCTAGGGAGTTTTCAAAAAAACCCAAAAAAAGTACCTAGGGACCTTATGCAGTACTGAAAAAAAGGCACTACACAACCATTTTTTTTCACTTTTTTTTGCCGAAAATTTCCGAAAAAAATACTGCCAAAATACTGCCAAAAAAAATGGCCTTTTTGGATCCAATTTAGGTTGTTACGACAAAAGGTAAGAAAAACGAAAAAATCCCAAATTGATTTGTGATGATAAATCGAAAATACTGCCAAAATACTGCCAAAAACTACCCGTACCTTAAATGCTCTAAAAACCGGTTTTTGGCATTTGTTTTTTTGCTAGATTTATGCAGCCGGTAGTTTTTGCAAAAAAAACTACCGGCTGCAAATAAGGTGTGACCGTTTTTTTCGTATTTTTTTTTCTGTTATGTGATATGGTAAGGTAAATGGAAAAAACGAAAATCCAAAAAAACTACCGGCTGCATAAATGGTTTGACGCCTTTAGGAGTCAATGAAATAGTGAAATGACAAATGATAATAAAATAAAAAAAAATCAAAATATTTTTTTAAAGAATTTAGAAGAAATCTGTGATTATAGTATAATGAAAAAAAAAAAAACAGAAATGAAGAAGCGAATAGACAAACAAGAGAATAATGTAGATGTATTTTATTGTAAAAAATGTAATTATAGCTGTAGCCATCGAGGTAATTATAACAAGCATTTATTATCGAAGAGACATTTAGCGCTTCATGTGTCAAAAAACGAAAAAAAAAGTAAAAAATCCGAGGGATTGTATAAATGTGATTGTGGGAAAGAATATAAACATCGGCAGAGTTTGGAGAATCATCAAGAAAAGTGTAAGGTGGTGAAGGAGGACAGCATGGAGGTGGCGAATGATGATAAGCCATCTTATAATGATTTGATGAAAATAATAGGTGATTTAATACCAAAAGTAGGTAATAATAACAATAATGTGACTAATAACAACATAAACATTCAGTTATTATTATCAGAAAACTGTGGAGACGCGATGACCATACAAAATTTCGCAGATAAGTTGACTTTAACAATAGAAGATTTACTCAAAGAACGCAAAATGATAGGAAATGTAGGTAATATAGTAGTAGAAAACTTGCGACCTATTCCATTATTAAAAAGACCGATACATTGTACGGATGTGAATAATAGCACATGGATGGTAAATGACGCGCAGGATGGGTGGAAGGAGGATGATGGTAAAAAATTGATAAAAGAGACGGGTTTTAGTATAACCAAAAAATTTCAGGCATTATGGGATAATGCTTATCCAAATTGGAGAAATGATACACACCAACAGCAACATTATACCTCATTGGTAGAGCAGTTAAGTATGGAACATACAAATACGGATATCGATAATATACTGCAGCAGTTAGGCCCTAAATGCACATTAACCGCGAAAGAAATAGAGGAATCTTTAAAATAAGCTCAATTAAGCCGACATACAGTAAATACAAATAAATGTATTATTACAAACCGCATCTTTTTCATTTGTATAAGCGATGTATGGCGGACATAGCGTACATATATGAAAAAGCATATTAGTATATTTAGTATCTTTACAAAGATAACATATGGTGTTGTGTTTATTAGACCATTTATTTATGGATTTACTAGGTTGAAATACATAGGAGTATACATGTTTATATATATCGTCTGGTAATAATGTTAATCTATTCATAATGTTTAACACTATTTATTTTATATTTAAATATATATATTATATATTATGGTTCGTTACACTAGAACAAATAAAAATAAAAAAAAGAAAATATCTACCGCAAAGAAGGTAGGAGGTGCTACAAGAAAAAGAGAACGCCCTAGTACTCCCAGCCCTGGTACTCCCAGCCCTGGTACTCCCAGCCCTGGTACTCCCAGCCCTGGTACTCCCGACAATGAAGAATCAAAGAGGCCCAGGCTAGAACAGCGCCTTGCCGATGAAGCCCGTGTAGAAAAAGAAGAACCAGAGAGTTGTGATACAGACCCCACAAAATGTATAATTTGTGATAAAGACGTGAAATTCGAACCCGATGAAAATGATATAGAACGAGGGGTTGAAAAGGGATATCGGCAATGTGATCTAACGACAGACGACGGTGAGTTGGTGAAGCATGCTAGAGAAGTTCTCTTATGTAAAAAATGTGCTATAGACCATTATCATCGTTGGAGGGTGAGTAACTGGAGTTGTTATCTCTGTAGAAAAACTCAAGATGAAGACGGCGAAATTATAACGACTATTAAAAATTTGCTTCCCGAGGAGCAGGAGGGTCCCCTAGGCGAGTCTTATAGTCCAGAGGAACTGGAACTGTTCCATAGTCCAGAGGAACTGGAACTGTTCCGTAACTATGAAGCCATATCTCAAGGCGCAATGAGCGACGGGCATATGTACACTATATTGAATAGCGACATGTATCCTGAGAATTATTTAGAAGCGAATGCGGCTGCATCTTTGATTTTTATGGATAAATATCTTAATCCTAAACCATTTAGATCACGCCAGGAGGTTCCCAGGCCCTTCTACTCCGCCATGGACTCCATGAACCAGGCGCAGGTGAATTATCCCTCACGTCCGGATAAAAACTTCTGGATATATAATCCCATGAACCGAGCTCAAGAGGATATACCACAAGATATATGGAGTGGGATAGATACACGTAGGAGAAAGGTTTTTGATTGGTACATAAAAAATAATAGCACTGTAACAGAAAAGATTAAAGTGCTAGAAATGGAATATAAAAGGATATACCGTGAGCTAAACACACGTCGAAATGGTCGTGACGAGTATAATGAGAAGATTACTTTTTTATTAAGTACAAGAGGAAAGCGATTACAAGAAGTATTGAAAAGTTTTATATTGAATATATTTAAAATATGTGAAGCTGTAAGAACCGGTCAGTATTATAATCCGAGTGACCGCCTGTCGGCACCTCGGGATCGTATAGATGGAAATCCTGAGGATGGAGCTATAGAGCCTACAAAATATTATCTAGAAGAAGCGTTAAAAATTTCTAATAGACCTTGGCGTACTTGGAACGAAGCCATGTCGGGTGTTACATGTCGTGTTGGAACCTTATTTACAAGAAGACTTGGGAGTTCTACTAAGAAAAGAAAGAGGAAACCGCGTAAGGATAGGTTAAAAAAAAAAGATACAAAGCGAAATAAAAAAGATACAAAACGAAAGAAAAAACGAAAGAAAAAGCGAAAGAAAAAACGTGGTTCTTCTGGAAAAAAATCATCGGCGTAAAAGATGTTTCTTTAGATTATTGCGTAGAATGATGTAAGTCCAGTATACATTAATGAAACTAATAACAAGCATAACAGAATAAGATAGATAAGCTTTAATATGGTCGTGATTGTAATAAGAATGTAGCATTTGAATAGTATGATAATTCCAAACGGCCTGATTAAATTTAAATCTAAATATCAAAAAGGTAATATAATTTAAGTATTTAAAAATAGGTGTATAAGTAGGGTGTTTAATATATAGGTATAGGTTGCTGAAGACGCTGGTGGAGTATATTCCGTATCCCAGTTTAACATATTGGATGGTATTAGGATTGGATATGTTAAATGTATATATATATGGATTATTAAGGTAAAGAAATAAAAGCATAACTGCGTGGTGAATAAAAACTTCTATGGTGGAATCGTATAAAAAGAAGCTTTTAAGAAGTGCTAAATTGAATATAGTTTTACCGATAGGCGAGTTAGGATTTTCAAGGAATATGCATAGGAATCCGATGATGGTAGAAGAAGAGATGGAACCGATGTAAGTGATGTGTTTATAGGTATTTGAAATAGAATTCATATAAATAGTTATATATTATTAATTACGATAATATCGTCGATATTGGAATGTTGTATATGATTAAGATGATTACAATAATAGCAGTAGTAGTCGAGGTATGGGATAGGATAAAAGAATGATATCCATTCTCCTCGTTTAAGGAATTCTCCACAGTGGTTGCACCATCGGTGTGAATTAGCATATGGTTTAGGATAAAATATAGGATTTAAGAAGGAAAATACGTAGCGTGATAATTCGTCAGGTAATCGATTCATATATAAGCGTTATAAATAATTTTTACCATGAAACCATAATGAGGTGCAAAAGTGAATACCATAAATGCCGGAGTTTTTAAGTTCTTCAATGTATTTATAGTTATAGGTTGCATTAAGTGATGGTGGATGAAATAGTGCACGTTTAGGAACATGTATATCATTTTTAGATTGATATTCTTTCCAACTTTTAGTTAGAAATTGAGGTCCAGTTTCACGTATAACGTCCCATTCTGATTGGTATCTGATAGGTTTATCTTGTTTAAAAAATGAGTTTAATATATTTTTCCAGAAAGGTTGGTTAGGTTGAGAAGCCATTAATGCATTAGCAACAGATATAGGATTACCAAGTTCGTCTTCTTTGTTGCATGTAAGAACGATTTTGTGTTGTAACAGGTCAAATGTTTTAAAGAAGTGGTAATCGAAATCAACCCATATACCACCGAATATATACATAAGCATAATTCTAAAGATGTCAATTTTCATTATCATTCTAGGTAATTTATTCCATGGTTCTAAATATTCAGGGCAATGGGTTTGAATAACGTTTTCCATATCATGTTCATCGTATAGTTTGTATTGAAAATCGGGGTGGTGTTCGAAAACGGTTTTTTGACAACGTTCATATTCTTTTGGGAAAACGGAATCGGGTTTTTGTTTAACGTATACCTGATGGATAATTTTAGGAATCATTATATATATATTAAAAATTAATAATAATATTTTCTAACGAAATAATATAATGCAAACTTTAGGCTTACCTGGACATGTCAAGCATACTTTGGTATCGATGCTCGTATTTTTGGTAATAGCTGCGCCTTTCACTTACAAGTTAACGGACAGCGTATTTAGACCATTAGGTTTAAAATTGGCGGAAGGTAATGGGTGTCCTACGATGACGGGTTTATTCGTCCATGCTTTAGTATTTGCGGTATTAAGTGATCTTTTATATGCTAGTTTTTTCGTGGGACTTGATATGTAAAGTATTATAAATTACATCTGTATTTACAAATGTAATTTATAAAATGATTTAAATAAAAAATACAAAATTAAGTAATTGTATGTATACATTAACAAGTAAAAAGGCGATAGATTTTTATGATAAGAATAAGCAGTATGATTTCAACAAGGTGAATGAGTTATGTGTGGATATAATAGGTTATGTATCGGATTCAACGAGTTCAACAATGTCGGAGAGTGTGTTGCGAAATATGTTAGATAGTATAAGTAGTAAGATAGATCATTTTGATCTGGTAAATAGTAGTTGGAGAGATTCGGTGGGTAAGGACTTGGAGAGTTTGCGTGTGTCGTATGGTTTTATAAATACGTTAATAGAAAAAAACAAGGACTTATATTTATCAGAGATGAAGAATTTGTTTGAACGTAAGGACGAAGAATCTTTAGATAAGATAAAGGAGGGTATAGCAGCTGCGAATAATAGTTTATTTTCAAAAACGATGAGTGAGATACCCAAAGGGAATGAGGTATTAATACGGGAGTTAGATGCGCACAAGAAAGTATTTGAATTAGAAACGCATAAGATGTGTGATATAATACGAGAATCGAATGATTTTGATAAAATCTCTCAAGAGTTGGATATGAGATATGAAAAGATGCAGGTAAGAATGAGTGATATGATGCAGGGTTTGTTATCAAGTACGAGTCATAATTTGATGGAGAAGGTGGTAGAGCAAGGATGTAATATATTGGAAGTGCGAGGTATGTTTAGTGAATATGTAGAGAAGCAAAAGAATTCAACTTTAAAAGGAAAGGAGAGTGAGATAAAATTAGAGATGTTGTTAAATGATATGTATCCTTATGGTAAGATAAGTAATAATACGGGAGAAGCACAGTCGTGTGATTATTTATTGGAGCGGGATGGAAAGGAGAGTATATTGTTTGAGAACAAAGATTACAAGACGAATGTTCCAGATGTAGAGATAAAGAAGTTGGTGCGTGATATAGAGAATAAGAAGATGCATGGTATATTATTATCGCAGCGTAGTGGAGTGCAGAACAAGAAGGATTTTCAAATAGACATCCACATGGGTTTAGTGATAATTTATGTGCATAATGTGAATTATGATGGTGCGAAGATCCGTATAGCGGTACAGATGATAGATCATTTAGTGCCGCAATTAAAGAAGTTGAATGAGACGCAAGAGTCGAGTATATCTTTAGATTTGATGGCGGATATAAACAAGGAGTATTTATGTTTTATAGGGCAGAAAAAGCAAATGATAGAGAATCTAAAAAGGTTTCATAAAGAGATGACGAAGCAGATAGATGACATAGAGATGCCAAAGTTGACGGGTTTATTGAATAGTAAGTTTACAAATGTAGAGCAGTTGGAATTCAAATGTAATATATGTAATAATTATACGGGAAAGAGTCATCGTGCGTTGGTGACGCATCAAAATACGTGTAGAAAGAGGCAGACAAGTACGAACGAGGTAATAGAGTTAAATACGAGTGCTATAATATAAATAAACTTAAGTGTATTTTTTCTTGGTTTTTTTCTTTTTGTTTTTTTTTGTACGAGGTTGGTCTTTAATATGATATATTTTAGTATTAACGTCGGGTGGTAAGTTAAAATACTTATTAAAAGATGTTCCAAAATGTTTAATCATGCATGGTTGTATAATAAGTAGAACGTCGTGTGGAATCTCGTGTATATTGCCTTGATATAGAGTGTCATTATGGTTTTTAATGGAAATGGTATTTTGGTCTATAAATTTGATATATAAGGTCATTTGGAAGGATTGATTGACGCATGCGATGAAAGGGAGTCGTTTAGTGGATATATAGAAAGAGCTGATAGCTTGGTCTGGGTTAAGTATTTCCATAAGGTAATATTTCCATATATCGGTGGGGTCTTGTTTTTTGAATGTTTCTACGTGAAAAGAGTTAGCGGGTATTTTTTGGTATGGATTAAGGATATGTTGTTGTGGTTGAAAAACGGTTTTATATATCAAGGGTTCGGGTAAATTTTGATATATATTTTGGGAAATAATTTCGGAAGGTTGAGTGTTAATAGCGGATACTTTCATGGGTTCTTTGAAATAGAATGCGGGGTCGCATATATAAGCTTCATCTAGATTAATAAGTATAGCTAAAGCAACATGAGATATGTTAAGGTAATTAGGATGAGAATACATTCTAGGTATAGTAGCAGGTATAAGAATAGATTGAATATCATGTTTAGAAAGTTTATCTTTTAAATACATAGATAATGTGATACAATTACCGGTTTTATGAATGCGATTGGCTTGGGATGAGTTCATGTTAAATACATAGGGGAATGTAGAAAAAGGGCATTCATCGGCGGTTTCTCGCATAAGTTTTTCAATAAGTTGTTTAGGGATAGGGGTATGATTAATATATGATTTTTTAAAGTGTTTAAGTTTGATAGGGAAATACATTATTATATAGATAAAAGAAAAAAATATATAATAATATAAAAAATGAGTGATAGAAAGTTAAAAGCAGCGATAGTGTATAGAGGTTTTTACAAACGGAAAAAGATAAGAAAGCCGGATCATCGTAAAATGAATAATAATAGTTTTGACGAAGGTGTGTTAGATAATAATATAAAAAATCTGTTATATAATTATGATTGTGATGTGTATATGCATACGTACAAAACGAATGATATAAATGATAATAATATGTTAGAAGTGTTTAAAAAGTATGGTTATGCGGTAAAAAAGTGTGAATTCCAGGTATTTAATTGGAAGCATCATAAGATAGGGCATTCAATAGTAAGAAGTTTAGAATTAGTGGAAGGAGAATATGATATAGTAATAAGTATAAGATATGATTTAATGTTCAAGAAGGATATAGTATCGCATATAGATGTAAATAAGTTTAATATAATGTTTAAAGATAAGGAATGTTCTTGGGATACAGAAGATAAAAAGGTAAGTGATTTAATGTATGTATTTCCAATAAGTAGTATAGAAAGTTTAAAAGAAGCATTAAAAGAGAAAATGGATTACAAGGATAGTGCTGGCCATTTTGTGTATAATAGTTTATGTAATAGTCTAGGAAAAGATAGAATTCATTTTATGGTAGATGGAAATTATACGAGTAATACGGATTTAGGTATAAATCCTTTAGTAAAAATAAGAAGGAATTGAATTTATGGAGTAGGAATATATTTATTCCAATAGAAAATAAAGAAGTTATCTCTGCACCATTGTAGGACTTCATTTTGGTAGGTATTCAAATAGTGTTGTTTATTTCTAGCGAGAACATATAATGAGAATCTGGTACCAAAGAAAGGTGTGATGGGTCCAGAAACGATGGCGTATTGGTATTGTTTATTTTGTAT
>MDTG01391069.1_pt1 | contig 10936 bp, 15 predicted proteins | sample 811421 | NCBI WGS metagenome assembly MDTG01 (sample SAMN05326645, study PRJNA326480) | marine metagenome | isolation source: seawater | place: Pacific Ocean: South East | collected 2011 | reverse complement strand
TGTGGAAGTGGCGGAATTGGTTACGCACCGGATTGCAAATCCGTATTATGCAGGTTCGAGTCCTGTCTTCCACTCCAAAATCGGTTGACTTTATTTTATTTGATGCTATACTGTATATATAAAGTTAGAAAACGAGGGCGTTATGAAAAACATTTGGTTTATTTCAGACACACATTTTAGGCATGAAGCTATTTTAGGCTTCAAAGACTATGCAGGTAAAACTGTAAGGCCGTTTTCGTCTGCTGATGAAATGGATCAGCACATGATTGATAATTGGCAGAGTGTTGTTAAGCCTGAAGATATTGTGTATCACCTTGGTGATGTTTTATTTGGTCATGACAAAGTAGATTGGTTGGAAGAGAACTTTACTAAGTTAAATGGAACTAAACATCTTATCATAGGTAATCATGATAATCCTAAATTTCTTGCTCCGTTTTTTAAGAGTATAAGTTTATGGGCTGAGTTTGATAATTTGGTAGCTAGTCATGCTCCAATGCATGAGTCTACTCTTGCTGAGTCACATAGGTTTAGCAATAACATACTTAATATACACGGACACATTCACACTAATCCTTCACCAGAAGGCCCGTACAAGTGTGTAAGTGTAGAGCAAATTAATTACACACCAATTAACATAGAGGAGTTAATATGAGAACCCAACCGCAAGAAATTATTAATCAATTAGAAGATAATAATTCAAGGCTAGCAAAAGAAGCAATTATAGAGCAGGCAATGCAAGAAGGTCTCGACGAATTCTTTGAAGGTGTTAAAATGGCGCTTGATCCCTTAGTAACGTTTGGGGTCAAGCAAGTTCCAGAAGCAACAGTGGACGGACAAGGTCTTGCTTGGGCTACATTTAAAGAATTAGCACGTAAACTAATTAATAGAAGTCTTACTGGACATGCGGCACGTGATTCAATAATATTGTGTAAGGACACTGCAACAATTGAACAATGGAATATGTTTTATCGTAGAATATTAATAAAGGATCTACGTTGTGGTGTGTCTGAAAAGACTGTAAACAAGATTGCAAAAAACTTCCCACAGTATGCTATTCCTGTATTTACTTGCCCTCTTGCACATGATTCTGCAAACCACGAAAAGAAAATGGTTGGCAAAAAGCAGGTTGAAGTTAAATTAGATGGAGTCAGGGTAATAACAATTATCAGAGGTGATACTAGTCATAAGCAGTTTTGTAAAGTTGAAATGTTTAGTCGTAATGGAAAACAGTTTCATAACTTTGGACATATTATTTCTGAAATAGAAGCAGTAGTGAAAGATAAACAACCACCATATGACCTAGTGTTAGATGGGGAAGTGATGAGTGCAAACTTTCAAGACCTAATGAAGCAAGTGCATAGAAAAGATGGTAAGCAATCAGAAGATGCAGTATTGCATCTTTTTGATATGTGTCCGTTATCTGAATTCCAAAAAGGGATTTGGGACAAAACACAATCATTTAGAAGTCAAGCAGTCAAGGCTTGGGTAGATCAAAACAAAGACGTCTTAAAGCACGTACAAACACTTGATTGGGAAGATGTGGACTTAGATACCCAAGAAGGTCAAGAACGCTTTGTAGAGCTTAATAAAGCGGCTGTAGACGGTGGTTATGAAGGTGTTATGATCAAAGATCCTAATGCACCTTATGAATGTAAAAGAACACACAGTTGGCTTAAAGCAAAGCCGTTTATAGAAGTAACATTGAATGTTGTTGCTGTCGAAGAAGGCACAGGACGCAACGAAGGAAGACTAGGTGCCGTAATAGTAGAAGGAGTAGACGATGGATACACTTATCACCTTAACTGTGGAAGTGGTTTCACTGACAGTCAACGTGATCAGTTCTGGACTGAGCGTGATAACCTCATTGGTTCTCTAATTGAAATTAGAGCAGACGCAAGAACAAAGTCACAAGATTCGGACACATATAGTCTACGTTTTCCACGTTTTAAAACTTTTCGTGGATTTGAGCCTGGTGAAAAAATATAATATTAAAGCTAATTTTAATGATTTAGGACATATAATTAAATAGTTAGATGACCGAAACATTATTTGACAATGCTCGTAATAGGGTAGGCCAACCTTGTCCTCCAATATGGATGATGAGACAAGCAGGCCGTTATCAAGCATCATATAGATCTTTTAAAGAAAAATTTTCTTTTGAACAAATGTGTAAATTGCCACAAGTAGCATCTGATGTAGCAATGTTGCCTATTGAAGAATATGACTTCGACATAGCAATTCTATTCAGCGATATTTTGTATCATATCGAAGCATTAAATATTCCTTTAAAATTTAACCCGGGTCCTAAATTCGAATTCGACCTCACAGAAGAAAACTACAAAGATCATTTGTACAATCAAAAATCAATTGAACATCTAGAATTTCAAGCTAGGGCAATTAAAACCACTAGAGAAAAATTACCCTACAAAAAAAATATAGTAGGTTTTATAGGAGGTCCATGGACTCTTATGAATTATGCATGTGGACAAAGCAAAGTAAAAAACGATTTTAAAATAAAATTTATAAAAGATAATCTAGTACCATTATTACAAGCTAGTATTAGACAACAAACCCATGCAGGCGCAGATTGTGTAATGATATTCGATAGCGGATTGCACAATATACCAAAAAGTTTGTTTGATAAAGAATATATTAAAATATTAAAAGATTTAGCTTCTTCAGAAAATACAGTATATTATTCAAAAAATTTACCTTATAATAGTATGAATAAACTTATAGAACTAGAATTTAGTGGAATAGGTATTGATAGCACTATTGACCTAGCTAAAACATTACAAAAAGTTAACAAAGGATTTGTACAAGGTAACTTTGATGAAACACTGTTATTACAGAACTCTGAAACAATTTTAAGATACGAAATTAAAAAATGGTTAGATACTATTAAAGATACAACTGGTTGGGTATGCGGATTAGGTCATGGAATCCTAAAAGATACACCACCTGCAAACGTCAGAATTTTTGTAGAAACAATACGTAATCATTTTAGATAACCATTTTTACTTGACATATCACCACCTTTGCTATATACTGCTATAAAAACAACATAGGAGATTCCCATGCCATTGCCGAAAAGAACAAAAAAGAAAACAGTACGAGCGGCACCTAGAATTAAAAGAGGTGGTAAGTTAGCAGATCCAAGTTGGGAAGGCTGGGAAGAATGGGATGGGCAAAAATATCACAGATTTGCTTCAGCTACAAGAGAATTTTATTATCAAAATTTTAAACCAGCTGATTTATATCCTTTCGCATGGCAATGGATGGAAAAAAATGGATACACAAAAGAACAGTTAAAACAAGCTAAAGCCGCTCCGGGGTATGTATTGAGTGTTACTGCTTCTATTACTGCAAAAATGTTGTTGTGTGGAATGCCTGATTACAATCCTAAAGAAGATGAGTACTGGCAAACTTTACCAGGCACAATGGGAACCACACAACCTGCTACTAAGTTTCTTAAAGAGAGAATAGAAAAAGCAATAACTGAAGGTGCTAAAGTAGTAGAAGACAAAAAAGAAATAGAAAAGGAAAAAGCAAATTTACATATTCCTAGTATTCAAGAACGCATAAGAGATCAAGCATATAAACAGAGTGAAGCTATTGAAGAATGGTTAGAAGGATGGTTAATTGATCCAAAGACGTTTGATCCAAAAGGCTTTGACTTCAAAAAGCATTTCTCAGATATGAATGTTACACAAGCACATGCTCGTAGGCTAAAAACATTTTATGTTGATGCACTTGTTGATTATGACCAACTTGAACGTATGCCAACAGCAGGTCAGTTGAAAAAGATGAGTGAATTTGAAGCTGATCAATGGGAACAACTAAAAGAAGGGTATGCACATTTTAAAAAAGCAGATATAAAAAATTATAAAATTGCTATTGGTGAACTTATTTCTGCTCTTGATTTTGTGATAGATAGTGCAAAAGCAACACGGAAACCACGTAAGCCTAAAGTGTACAGTGCAGATAAACTAGTAACAAAATTAAAATATTGTACCACTGACGAAAAATATAAACTTGCAAGTATATCGCCGGATCAGATCGTTGGTGCAAATGAGCTTTGGGTGTTTAACACGAAAACAAGAAAGATAGGTAAGTATGTTGCAAGTAATATTGATCCAAAAGGCATGCAAAGACAAGGAAGTGGTTTGAGTGTAAAAGGGACAACAATTATAGGTTACAACGAAACAGAAAGCATACAAAAAACATTACGTAAACCAGCTGAACAATTAAAAGAATTTAAGGATGCCGGTAAAGTAAAGCTACGCAAGTATATGGAAGATATAAAAACCACAGATACAAAACTTAATGGACGATGTAATCCAGATACGGTATTGCTAAAGGTTGTTTGATAAATATAGTAGTACAGTGAAGGAATAGGTATGACCATCAGAGAAAATTTAGACGCATTAGCCACTGCTATAGAATCATTAGAGGCTCGCCCTACTAGTGCAAAGCCTGATATTTTAGATAGAGAGTTGTCAGGTAATAAAATTAACGGCGGGCGTATTACTAATTTTTCAAGTGTAGGAATAAAGGATGAAGCTAAAGATTTTGTTTTAAATATTTCTGACAATGGTATTAATGTAGATGTAATAAAAACTAAGGTTTTAGATAACAATATCACAGTACAAGGTGACTTAACTATTACCGGAGGCATTACAGCTACAAAACTTCATGTAGATGAAATAACAGCTGATGTTAGAAATGAAAGAACAAGCCCTTTAGAATTTCAAGGAGGGCATGGTAAAGGATTAATTTGGACAGGTGAAGGACATACACGTCAATTCACTTTTCAACCTAATCCAGATAAACTATTCTCAAGCGAAAATATAGATCTTAATAAAGATAAGTCCTATATGATAGAAGGTATACCTGTCATTCAATTTACAAAATTAGGTGATAGTGTTACAGCTAGTAGGCTTACCAGTGTAGGCACACTACAAAATTTACACACAGAAGGTAGTCTTAGTGTAGATGAATATGTACATTATGATGCTAACACAGAAAGGCTTGGAGTAGGTACATCAGAACCTAATGGACAGTTGGCAATTAAAAGTTTGGATCACGAATTTGTAATTGATCCAACTGAAGATGGTGAATTTAAAATAGGTACTTGGAGTACAACCGGACTAGACATAATAACAGATGATACTATTAGAATAAAAGTTGGACAAACAGGTGGTATTACTTTAGAAGATAAAGTTATTATTAACGGCAAACTAGGTATAGGTGTAAAGAATTTTGGTAATGTAGATCTTGCAGTTGCAGGACCTATAAAAGTACAAGGGCATACGGTACAATGGTTAGACAGTGTACCAACATCAGGAAATTATATTAAGGGTGATATAATATACAACGCAAGTCCACAACCAAGTGGCTATGTAGGTTGGATATGTGTACGAAGCGGCTCACCAGGTGAGTGGAATCCCTTCGGACAAATTTCCCGGTGATCGATGTCCGACGAAAAAAAGTTTGTAAATAAAACAGAAAAAGAAGTTTCAGCCTGGGGGTTGCTAGGACGCACTGCTCCTTTTGTTGCCATGGCAGGAATGTTAGCTACAGCAATCTTTGCTGATACATGGTTAACAGTATATGCTTTCACAGTTATTGTAATTTGGGTACTTGTCAGTGTAGCCTGGTGGTGGTGGGCATTAACAAAAATACTTAAGGTAGTTAGAATGATGCTAAGTACAAAAGTAAAATTCGAAGAAGTAAAAGAAGAACTGAAATCCATAAAAAATGACATGGGCAATCGGGAACGGAGAGAGTAGGACTCTAGTAGATATAAACAACCTAAACGGTATTAAGGTTGGTTGTAATGCTATCGTACGAGACTTTATAGTTGATTGTGTAGTATGCGTAGATAGGCGCATGGTAACCGAAGCATTAAAAAATAATTTTCCAAATAAGATTCTAACACGCAATGATTGGATAGAAAGATTCAAAAGCCCAAATGTTTTTGCGGTTCCAGATTTACCATATCAAGGCACAGAAAGAGTAGACGATCCCTTCCAATGGGGAAGTGGACCATATGCAGTTCTACAAGCATCATTACAAAGTAAAAAAATAAACCTTATAGGTTTTGACCTATATAGTAATACTAGAAAGATTAATAATGTATATAAAAATACAGATAATTATGACAACAGCGATAAAGATGCGATTGATCCAAGATATTGGGTTCATCAAATAGGTAAAGTTTTTGAGTGTTTTCCAAAAAAGAAATATAAAATTTATCAAACACAAGATTGGAAGTTACCAAAAGCATGGCAATTTGTAAATGTTTCAGTTGACAACATACACAGTTTATAGTATAATAATTATTAATATTAGGAGAAAATATGGCATATTACAGTACAAAAACTTATGGACATAATATAGGTCTATCAGCAGTGTTCAGACAACCACATGCAGATCATTCTCATTGTAAATATTTGCATGGTTATAGTCTAGCATTTAAATTTACGTTTGGTTGTAGTGATCTTGATAATAAAAATTGGGCAGTGGACTTTGGAGGACTGAAACCGTTGAAACAATGGCTTGAAGATACATTTGATCATAAAACAGTTATTGATGATAATGATCCTCATCTAAATGATTTTAGGATACTTGAAACGAAAGAACTATGCCAGATTACAGTACTAGACGGTGTAGGTGCAGAAAAGTTTGCAGAACATGCATGGCGCTTTGCAGACAAACTCATACGTGAAGCAACTAATGATCGTTGCTGGTGTGAAAGTGTAGAGTGTAGTGAGCATGGTGCTAACAGTGCTATCTATACACCTTATACATGGCAAAAGACAAAATTTCCAGATGAAAATTGATAAAAGTCTATACACTAAAGAAGAATATAAAAAGCTAAAGAGAGAAAAACAACAACGTAAAATTGCTAAGGCTCATGCACGTAAACTTAAATTAGATCCTAATGCACATCAAATTAATATTTTATGTCTAAAACACGGCGCCAAATATGATAGCAGTTATGTTAACAAACTATTTTCAGCTTGTAAGAAACATTGTTCTTTAGAATTTAAATTTTACTGTGCAACAGAAGATCCTCAAAATCTACTTACAGGAATAAACGTTATTAAGTTACCAAAAAGTGCAATGTCAGGGTGGTGGTATAAGCCCTGGTTGTTTAGTAATGAATTAGAACTACAAGGTACAATATTGTATTTGGATCTGGATGTAGTTATAGCAGATAACTTTGATAGAATTTTTAGTTACAAACCCGGGCAGTGGTTAATTTGTAGAGACTTTACCAGAGCAATGCGACCACAATGGGAAAAGTTTAATAGTAGTGTAATGAGGTGGGAAGCCGGAGAACATGAATTTATCTATACTAATTTTATTAATAATGCCATGTCTAACATGCGTAGATTCCATGGTGATCAAGATTGGATTTGGGACCAAGGAAAAGATATTGCAACCTACTTTCCGGACGAATGGATTAGAAGTTGGAAGTGGGAAATAAGAAGAACAAAGAATTTTAAGCCTGGCGGCACAAGAGGCAATAGAATATTAGAACAAGTAGAATCAGTCACACCTCCACCAGAATGTTGTATTTGCGTATTCCATGGAGATCCAAATCCGCATAGATGTCAAGATCCTTGGGTGGTAAAAAATTGGCACGAAATAATATGAAAGTTATAGAAGTAGAACATTATACAGATAGCTTGTTTAGGATAAAAACAGAAAGGCCTAACACATTTAGATTTACAGCAGGTGAATTTGTAATGATAGGATTAGAAGGAACGCCTAAAAGAGCATATAGTTTTACAAGCGGACCATACGATGAATTCCTAGAATTTTACAGTATCAAAGTACCTAACGGTCCGTTGACTAGCAAACTACAGCATATTAAAGTAGGAGATGAATTAATTGTAGGAGAAAAGCCTACAGGAACTCTAACACTTAGTAATTTAGAATTAGGCGGTAACTTATGGCTATTAGCTACTGGTACTGGCATAGCCCCCTTTATATCGCTACTAAGAGACCCTACAACGTATGATTGCTTTGATCAAATACATGTATACTGGAGTGTGCGTAAAGCATTAGAACTTACAGCATGGGATAGTTTCTTACAGGATCAAGATATAAAGTATACTGCTACTGTAACACAAGACCCGGATTGGACTGGCTTTAACAAACGTATAACTCATTTTATTAGAGCAGGTCAGATTGTACCTAATTTAGAACCAAGTGAACATAAGATTATGATTTGTGGTAATTTAGACTTTAATAAAGAAGTAGCAACTATGTTCGATGGTTGGGGATTCTCTGAAGGCAATAAAAGACAAGCAGGTACTTTAGTTCAAGAAAAGGCGTTTGTAGGATAATGTATTTTATATCAGCACCATTTGGAAATTATATCAAAAGAAAGAACGCTATTAGTGTAACCGGAACTTGGACTTTCAAACCCAGACCAGGACTTTTAAAACAGATTGCAAAAACTTTACGATACACAAAGACTGGTTGGCGTAATAAGATTGGCCTTCGCAATGCAGGAATACACGCTGGTATGATGCGGACTGGGTATAATCAAGTTTTGAGTATTGCGGCATTAGAACCTTTAGACTGGGAAAAGATACGATTAGCAATTAGCCCTCAACGTAACGTAGAATTGAACATAAGTTGTCCTAACTTAGACTCGCACGAAGATACAACTACATTTGATGGATTTGCTAAGTTTCCTAATTATATTAAAGGCAAATGGTGTATAGTTAAAATTCCTCCTACATCAGACGAAAAACTGGTTGACAAATTAGTAGAATTAGGTTACAATACAATACATGCAAGTAATACGTTACAATCAGACAAAGGTGGACTCAGTGGTAAAATATTGGTACCATATACAATGAAACTAATTACATACATAAAAGATACACACCCGCATGTGCAAGTAATTGCAGGAGGCGGTGTTACGTGCAAGCAAGATGCAAAAGCATATATTGATGCTGGTGCAGATCACATCAGCTTAGGATCTGTAAACTTTACACCTTGGCGGATAAAAGGTATTATAAATGACTAGACGTATAGGATTTGCATGCAAATTTATGCATGAAGATCAAACACAAAAGAAAAAATTATTAGAAGAGGTCCAGCGACCGCTAAATACAAGATGCACAACAGTACGTTGGTTAAATAATCAAACACGTGATGTTGCTGAAGAACGCTTATGGGACTTAATGGTTCATAACATAGCGTCATACAAAAGGTTAATTGAATATGTTGGAAGCCTACCTCCAGAACTTAGAATGGTCCGATTGGGTAGTGATGTGCTTCCTGTTTATACCGAGCCTACTTGGGGTTATTATTGGCACAAGACTGATGTACGTGCCTACTGCGAAAAAGAATTTGCAAAAGTCGGCGACAGAGCAAGAGCACTCGGTGTGCGTTTATCGATGCATCCCGGCCAATTTACAGTACTGGCCAGTGACAATGATGACATCGTCGAAAGATCTATAGAGGAGTTTGAATATCATGTTGATTGCATCAGATGGATGGGCTATGGCCAATCGTTCCAAGACTTCAAATGTAACGTCCATATATCCGGCAGGAAAGGTCCAGCCGGTATCAAACACGCAGTTGACACAAGACTATCTCCGGAAGCGAGAAATACCATTACGATCGAAAACGACGAAAACAAATGGGGCATTGACGCAAGTCTCGAGTTGGTCGACACATGTGCCCTCGTACTTGACATACACCACCACTGGGTCCGTGAAGCTGAATACATTCTTCCATCCGACGATAGATATTTACGCTTAATGGATAGTTGGAGAGGAGTGCGACCTGTGATTCATTATAGTATATCACGTGAAGATATACTGATAGATCATAATCCTTTTACTTTGCCAAACATGGAGAATTTACTTGAACAAGGATTTAAAAAACAAAAACTACGTGCTCATAGCGACTATATGTGGAATTGGGCTGTTAACGATTGGGCTTTGTCTTTTGGAGACACAGCTGATATTATGGTAGAAAGTAAGGCTAAGAACCTTGCAAGTATTAACCTGCATAAATATTATAAAGGAGAATTTAATGTTGAAAAAGTGGCTTGACTCTAGAATGAAAGAACGTACAACATGGGACGGTGCGGCTTTGATTATATTAGGACTTATGGTTTTATTTTTAGCACCTCTTGCTAAAATTGCGGCAGGAATTGCTATTGCGTACGGAGTATGGACTATATGGCAAAAGGGATAATTCAGCTTACAGAAAGTGCTAGGGACTATCTTGCAAAGGTAGGTAATCCCAATGTATCTTTATCAGTAAAAGGTGGCGGTTGTTCAGGGTTTCAATATGAATGGGGAACCACTGATAAAGAAGCCATTGTAGCTAACCTATATTTAGACCCAATGGCAGAAATGTTTGTATTTGGTTGCACTATAGACTATGTTACAGAATTAGGTGGTAGCTATCTCGCAGTAAAAAATCCTAACGCAACTGCTTCTTGCGGATGCGGCGAAAGTTTTGCTGTTTAAAGTTTTCCAATTGGTATATCACTACTAGCACTCATATTCCAAATCTGTTTTCGTTCAACACCTTTTTTCTGAGCAAATCTTTTACTATCACACTTGTTACATACATGAAAGAAGTTATTATTTAAACGTTTATAGTCCATTGTTCCCCTTTCACGCTCAAATTCTATATCACAACTATCACATTTTAACTTTACTATAGTGACATATCTAAAGTAATTGTGTGTTATACCTTTTTTACTCGTACGAGAAAATAATCTTTTATTTTTATATTCATTCAAATACATACTGTATTTACATTCGGATTATAAAATGAAAGGATAAATATGTTTAACAAAGGTTTTCCTTACCTATTTGGAGTAAAATATGGCAAAACAAGAAGTAAATATCGGTACCGAAGGTAATGACGCTACCGGTGATAGTATACG
>MDTG01293858.1_pt1 | contig 10936 bp, 9 predicted proteins | sample 811421 | NCBI WGS metagenome assembly MDTG01 (sample SAMN05326645, study PRJNA326480) | marine metagenome | isolation source: seawater | place: Pacific Ocean: South East | collected 2011 | reverse complement strand
CAGAAAATGGTCTGTGGATATCAGATATATCTTCTATGGCCCCCCAAATAAATACCTTATTAAAAGATCAAGATTTATTGATTAATAAAGGAAGGCTGGGTAGAGAAATTGTAAAAGAACAATTTTCTAGATTTAAAATAATTTCTCAATATGAATCTATATATTCTAATCTAATGAAAAAATGAATATAGTTAGTAAAATAGCAAAAGAATCAAGCATAACCTTCGTTGGAATGGTTTATGGAAATATTAATAGATATGTATATACAGCTATTCTTGCTAGATGGGTTGGTATTGAATTTTTAGGAATTTATTCTTTAGCAAATGCAATTATGATAATTGTTGAAATGATTTCGAAAATGGGGTTGGAAACGGGAGTGATGCGTTTTGTAAGTAGACTTGATATTGAAAAACAAAAAAAAGAAATCCAATTAGTTATTCAATCGGCTTTAAAAATGTCGATGGTTTTTTCAATAATATCATCGATATTATTGATATTGTTTTCGTCATTATTAGTTCAAGTATTTAATGGTGGTTATTTATTAAAAATAACTCTTATTTTTTTTGCATGTACCATCCCATTTAATGTTACAACATTAATTTCAGCTTTTTCAACTCAAGGTTTTAAATTATTAAAATATAAAGTTATTATAACACAACTATTGAATCCATCGGTGCTATTAATAACTATGCTATTATCATTTAATTTGATGTCTAAAGAGATGGCTATTATCTTACCTATACCTTTAACAGGAATTGCTGGTTGCTTTACTATGTTTTTTATATTAAAAAAATTAGTTGTAATGAATATCCAATCTATAATTAAATCAAAATTTAATAATGATTTGCTTAAGTATTCAATTCCACTCATGCTTGTTTCTATTCTTCAAGTTTTGATGCATTGGATGGATATATTGATGCTTGGATATTTTACTGATACTACAACGGTTGGATTATATCATCCTGCAGCAAGAACAGCAGGTTTGCTCCAAGCATTATTATTATCATTTCTAAGTATTTATGCTCCAACTATTTCAGAATTAGATAGTAAGAAAAAATATATAGAAATGGAAAGAATATACAAATTAGTAACTCGATTACTTTTAACGTTTTCAATCCCAATATCTACTATATTAATTTTATTTCCTACAAAAATTTTACTTATATTTGGTCCTGAATACATGGCAAGTTCTACGGTATAAATTTTGTTAACTTTTGGAGCATTTTTTCAGACAATTTTGGGTCCTGCAGGGCCACTTCTAAGCATGTCGGGTTATACTAATATTGTATTTATAAATTCATTAATTGCTTTTGTTCTAAATTTTATTTTAAACATTATTTTAATTCCCCGTTTTGGCTTGGTTGGCGCGGCACTATCAACATTAATTTCAATGGTATTATTGGGAATTGCTCGTACAATTGAAGTTAAAATTATTTTTAATTTTTCATTTTTAAGTATAAGTTTATTAAAACCTATTATTTCAGCTATATTTTTAATAATTTTAATTTTATTTATTCGTCCTTTTATATTATCATATCATACTTTAATAACTCTTTCAATAAGTTTATTTTTAACTCTTTTTGTTTACAGTGTATTTTTATTTTTATTAAAATTAGAGCCTGAAGATAAAGATTTTTTAAGAGGTTTAACAGCTTTTTTAATGACAAATAAAATAGATGATTAATTAACGTTTAATAAATATAAAATATGAATTCATTTTTTAAATATCAATATCCGCTTTTTCTTACAATTTCTATAATAATTATTATAGGCTTTTTATTTCAAAAACCTTTAACTGGAGAGTATGTTTTTGGTGGCCCAGATTCCCTGTCCCCTAGTGCTATAAAACAAGGCATTAAGATGGAGGAAAATAAAAATGGTGAATATCCTTTGTGGTTACCTTGGGTATTTAGTGGCTTGCCTTCTGTACATTCATTTCAAAATATTTCGGAATTTTATTTTCCTAATTTCATGGTTGATATTTTTAAAATATTGGGCTTACCAACTTTTTGGAATTATGTATTCCATTTTATCTTAGCAGGCCTTGGTATGTTTTTATTGATTAAACAAATTGGATTAACAAATTTATCTTCATTCTATGGCGCAATATCATTTGTTTTAATGCCATATTTGGTTACTATGGTTGTTCATGGGCATGGTAGCCAAATGATGACAGCCTGTTGGATACCGTGGGTGATATGGGCAGTGTATAAAATATATAGTAATCCTAGTGTCTTAGGACTTGGAATATTAGGATTAGTTGTTGGTTTTCAATTACAAAGAGCTCATGTGCAAATTGCATATTATACTTGGATGGCAGCGGGTTTACTAATTTGTATTCTTTTATATAATTGCTTTAAAAATTATACATTTAAGTTTAAATCATTCTTTTATATTTTTTCAGGTTTATTCTTGGGATTATGTATGTCCTTTTCAATATATCTTCCAGCTCTTAATTATGCACCTCATTCGATAAGAGGAGCAAGCACAGGGGGTGGTGCTAGTTTTGAATATGCAACAGCATGGTCATTTTCTTTTGGTGAAATAGCAACCTTTTTTATTCCATCTTATTATGGTTTTGGAGGGATAACATATTGGGGCAATATGCCTTTTACAGATTATCCTAACTATATGGGTATTATTGTTTTTACCTTAGCATTAATTGGATCATATTTTTATAAAAGTAAAATAAAATGGTATTTTCTTGTGACTTCTTTTTTTGCCTTACTTCTTTCATTTGGTAAGAACTTTTTTATTTATGAATTATTTTATAACTATTTCCCTTATTTTAATAAATTTAGAGTTCCTGTAATGTTTTTAATTTTAGTCCAATTTTCTTTTTCAATTTTAGCAGCCATGGGATTAGATTATATTATAAAATCATTAAACTGTAAAAGTAATACAGATAAGGATCTTCTAGGCTCTAAAAATATACCTCTATATATATTATTAGGATCAATTCTATTAATTATAATTTATTTAAGAATAATAATAAATTTTAATTCTGATTTTGAATCGAATGTGCATCCTCTTTTATTGCAATTAAGATTGAATATGATTAACACAGACATGATAACTTCTATTATTTTTATTTTAGTTATTAGTGCAGCATTTCTATTTGCTAAAAAAAAATGGATTTCTTATAAAAACTTTGCAATTATACTTGTTTCATGCTCAATCCTTGATCTTTGTATTGTCAATACCAAAATTATAGAACCAAGCAAGGATAGTTATCGAAAATCGACGTTAATAAATAATTCTTTTAAATCCAATTATTTAAGATCTGATGAAGTTATTAACTATTTAAAAAGTGATACCTCTTTTTATAGGATACTACCTCTTGGTTCTAGTCTTTCAGGAGAAAATAGATGGTCTGCATTTGGTATTGAAAGTATATTGGGATACCATCCTGCAAAGCTATATAGGTATAATTTATTTAAAGAAAAAGTCTTGTGGCTTCAAAAAGGAATATTGCAAATGCTTAATATTAAATATATTATTAGTATTGAAGATTTCGACCATCCAAGTTTTGAAAAGGTATTTAGTGGTAGCTTATTTAATAAAGGTAATTACGTCACAGCCTCAGTTTATAGGTTTAAAAATTCTATACCACGAGTTTTTTTCACACAAGAAGTTAAGAAGGTTGTAAGTTTTGAAGATCAAATTAAAGATTTGAAACACAAAGACTTTGATCCCATTAAAACTACTTTAATTGAGACTGACATGAGAGCTGTAGAATATAGTACGACTTCAGAAGTAAATATTTCTCATTGGTCACCGAATAAAATTGAAATTGAGGTAAATACTCAAGCTAATCAATTCTTAGTTTTAAGTGAAATTTATTATCCTGATGGATGGGAAATAACTAGTCATCCTGCTTGGAAAATATATCCTGTAAATATGATTTTAAGAGGTTTATATATTCCTAAAGGTATGCATAAAATTACTTTAGAGTTTAAACCTGATGATATTTATTTAGGTAATATGATTGCTTCAGGTTCAGCTTTATTATTAATTATATGTTTAATAATTGGAATATTCTATCAGACCAAAAAAATAAATGATTGAGAAATATTTAAATATTAAGTTGATTTTATTTGGCTTATTTATTTCTATTGTAACCGGTATTTTTAGTCTCAATCAGATAGTTATTAATCAATTAAGAAATGAAGCGGTCTCTCAAGCAGAACATTTAGCAACGTCTTATTCTAATGCAATAAATAGCATGGAGCAAGATGATATTAGATTTGTTATAGATATTCTTTTGCCTTCAATAAAATTTCCGATGATAATTACTTCTAACGATGAGATTTCAGTTGTATTAAATTTAAATATAAGTGATAAAGTTGGTTCAGAAGCATATAATAAAAAAATTTGGACATTAATTAAAAAAATGGATCAAGTTTTTGTTCCACTTGATTTAGTCTGGAACAATGTTAAGTGGGGAGAGATTCATTATTCTGATCCGCAAGTAGTAAACCGATTAAAATGGATTCCGTACCTAGAGTTATTGTTCGGTGCAATTTTTGTTATAATTGCTACTTGGGGGTTTAAAGTTATTAATAAAAGTGAGCAAAGAATGATCTATGTAGGTATGGCTAAAGAAACTGCGCATCAACTTGGAACGCCAATTTCATCACTGATGGGATGGGTAAAATTAATTAGAGAAGATAAAAGTGATACGGATAATATTTCATTATCAATGGAACAGGATATACAAAGATTATCAGAAATTTCTAAGAGATTTTCAAAAATAGGTTCTATGCCTAAATTAAAAAAACTTTCTATAGATGAGTTAATAATTGAGAATATTACATATATGAAAAATAGACTTCCAAATGAATCTAATATTAAAATTATTTATGCAGGCTCTCCGAATATTTATATAAAGGGTGATTGGGTATTATTAAGTTGGGCTTTTGAAAATCTCTTGAAAAATTCAATTGATGCTATTATAAATAATGATGGAATGATAAAAATAGTTGTTATTCAAAAAGATTCTTTTGTTCAGTTAGATATTATAGATACAGGTAAAGGGATTATTAGAACTGATTGGAATAAGGTTTTTAATCCTGGCTATAGTTCAAAAGTAAGAGGGTGGGGACTCGGTTTAAGTCTTGTGCTACGAATTTTTGAAGAAATTCATGATGGATCCATTAAACTTATTTTGTCAAAACCAGGAAAAACTATTTTTAGAGTGCAAATCCCAATATTTATTTAAAAGGAGTATTTTTTTATATGTAAGTATAATTAAATTTGTATCTTATATATTAATAAGGAATGTTAATTATGGCAAAAGTATGTGAAGTATGTGGAAAAAAACCTGCAACTGGAAATAATGTAAGTCACTCTCATCATAAAACAAAACGTAGATGGCTTCCAAATTTGCAAAGAGTTAGAGCAATTATTAATGGAGCAACAAAGAGAATAAAAGTTTGTACAAATTGTTTAAAGTCAGGTAAAGTTTTAAAAGCTATTTAATTTTTATTACATGTTTTTTAGAGCCTCTTATAGAGGCTTTTTTTTTACACCTTTTATTTAACTGCCCTAATCGATTATAGAATTTATATTAATCTTGACGGTTTCTAATAAATGCTGGGACATCTAAATCTTCACCAAATGTTATTACTGGATCATCTTCTTTAATCTCATTTTCTTTATTTTCTTCAAATAATGTAGGTTCTTCAGTGTTTTGAGATATATTAAGATTATTTGCTGGTTCATCGTTTGATAACATATTATCATTCTTTAAATAATCATTATTATCTTTATTATCTATTGTAAAACTTGGTTTTGCAATATGAGGTATAGAGTTGAATTCTCTTTTATTATCTCCATTAAGTCCAGTTGCAATTACAGTTACTCTTACTTCATCAGTCAGATCTTTATCTAATACACAGCCAAGGATTACATTAGCATCATCACCAGCTTCTTCATATATTATACTAGAGGCGTCATTTAATTCATGAATTGTCATGTTTTCTGGACCTGTAATATTTACCAATAAGCCTTGGGACCCTGTAATACTTGCATCTTGTAGTAATGGAGAGTTTATTGCTTGTTGTGCTGCTAATATTGCTCTTTCTTCTCCGTGAGCTATACCAGTTCCCATAATTGCATCTCCCATATTTTCCATAACAGTTTTTACATCTGCAAAATCAAGATTAATTAATCCTGGAATATTTATTAAATCGGATATTCCTTTTGTTGCTTGATGTAAAACTGAATCTGCTAATTTAAAGGATTCTGTTACTGTTGTATTTTCATCAGTAATTTCAAGCAAGGTTTCGTTTGGAATAGCAAGTAGTGTATCGCAGTTTTTCTTCATTTCTTCTATACCTACTAATGCACGCTTATGTCTTTTAGGACCTTCAAAAGCGAATGGCTTAGTAACTATACCTACAGTCAAAGCTCCCATTTCTTTTGCAATTTTAGCAATTGCTGGTGCTGCACCAGTTCCTGTTCCTCCACCCATTCCAGCTGTAATAAAGACCATGTCAGAATTTTGAATTGTATTACTAATTACTTCTTTGTTTTCCTCTACTGCTTGTTGGCCAATTTCTGAATTTGCACCTGCACCCAACCCTTTAGTAAGTTCTTTACCTATTTGAAGCTTAGTTTGTGAATTATTGTTTTCTAAATCTTGCGCATCTGTGTTAACTGCAATAAATTCTACTGCAGTCATTCCACTTTCTACCATCCTATTAAGTGCATTTCCACCACCACCTCCAACACCAATTACTATTATCTTAGCTTTTTGTTCTTTAAGGTCTACTGGTTCGAATAACATTAGAAACTCCTTTATTTATTATTAATTTAAGTTTGATATTATATTTTTAATTTTTAGAAATTGTTTTTTTAATATTGAGCTTATATCATTTTGATTAGAATATTCAAGCTTTGGTAAATTCTCTAATCCATAATTTATTAATCCAACAGCTGTAGAATATCTAGGGTTATTTACTTTTTCAGAAATCCCCCCAATTAATTGGGGATGACCAACTTTAATATTTTGCTGAAATACTTCTTGAGCTAAATCTGTAATATGTTCAAGTTTTGATCCACCACCTGTAAGTACCATCCCAAATGTATAATTTCCAATGAAATCACTTTTGCGGAGTTCATATTGAACTAATCTGAAAATTTCATTCATCCGAGGCTCAATTATTGAGGCTAAATCTTTTTTGGATATACTTTTTGAATCTCGTCCATTAGTTCCTGTTATATTTATATTTTGTTCAGGATCGCCTAAAGCACTTTTCGCTGATCCATACTCACATTTTAATTTTTCAGCTTGTTCTAAAGTTGTTTGAACGCCATATGCTATATCATATGTTATATTGCTTCCGCCAAGAGGTATAGCCCCAGCATGCATTACTCCATTTTCATGATAAATGATAATGTCTGTAGTTCCTCCACCAATATCTATTAAAATTACACCCAGATTTTTTTCGTTATCATCTAATACTGAATAAGCTGAAGCTAATGGTTCTAAAACAAAATCTAATACTTCTAAACCAGCTTTTTCCATACATGTATAAAGATCTTTTTCTACATTTATTGCACTTGTAACGAGATGTACTTTAGCTTCTAATCGGTGTCCAGCCAGACCTAGTGGGTTTTTTATTCCACTTCTATCATCAACTTTGAAATCTCTAGATAGTACATGTAAAATTCGTCTATCAGGTGAAAGGTTTATAGATTGAGCATTTTCAAGAACACGATCAATATCCCTTGATGTTATTTCTTGTCCCATGGCTTGTCTATTGTTTGATTTACTAATAGTTATTACGCCAGAATAATTAATTCCTTTAATATGATCACCAGTAATTCCAACAAATGCACTATTGACTTCAATATCAGCTTGTTTTTCAGCTAATGATATTGCTTCATTTATTGATTTAACGGTTTGATCCATATTAACAACTATTCCTTTTTTTAAGCCATATGATGGTGACTCTCCTACACCAAGTATACTAATTTCATCATTTTTTTTATTCCATTCAGCGATAACTACAGCTATTTTGGTAGTGCCAATATCTATACCGCTAATAATTTTTTTATCTTCCAATTTTACCCTTTAATATTTTTTTCTTTTACAATAATTTGCTCTGGAATTCTTAAGTCAATATATGAATAGTCTGCTAATTTTCTTTTTGGATAGACTGTTGATTCAAATGCTTTTAATATGTTTATTTGATTACTTAAATTTTTAGATGATGCAAATATTTTAGTTTTAGAATCACTATAAAAAGTCAATTTATTTTTATCAATTATAACTTCACTTAGCTGGTTGTAGAATAATTGATAGTCAGATAATAAAATCTGAAAAATATTTGCAATCTCAATAGTTGAATCTTTATCGTAGTTTATAGGGTTTTTAATATTAACAATAGGTACGGGAAAATAATTTATTGATTTTTTTTCTGCTGATAGTAAAATTGCATCTTTATCTATAAAATAATTTTGATTTTCTAAAGTAATAAGTGCAATAGGTTCTCTTTCTATAATATTAATTATTAGTTTATTTGGGAAAATGAGACTTAATTGTGTAAGTTCTACAAATTCTAATGTGTTAATACTTGTTTTAATTTCCTCTAAATTTATTGAAAAATAATTGGGCAACAGGTAGCTTTCAATACAGCTTTTTATATCATCCTTTAAAACGAATTTATTTCCTTGAACTAATATTTCATATTTATCAAATAATCCAATCTTTTTTGAATAGGTTTGAACAGTTATAAAAAAGATTATAATTGCAATTATAGATAATAAGTTTATTAAATATTTTTTTAAATTATTTTTAGGCATAATTTTCGTAATTATTGTGAGTGTTTTCAAAACCTATGAGTTTTACCTCTAATTCTAAATTTATATTAAATTTTTTTGCAACATTAGACTTTGCAAGATTAATTAAATGTAAAACATCTGCGGCTTTAGCTTTTCCTAGATTTATTATGAAGTTAGCATGCTTTTTAGATATAGATGCTCCTCCATATTCATACCCTTTTAATCCGGCCTTTTCTATAAGATACCCAGCTGCAATTTCTTTAGATGGATTTTTAAATATACTTCCAGCAGATCTAAACTTCAGAGGCTGATTAGATTTTCTGCTTTTAGATGCTTGGAGTTTATCTATATTTATTTTATTTATATTACCTTTATAGCATTTAAAAGTAGCTTCTATAAGTATTTCATTTTTATCAAATGAAGATTGTCTATAAGAAAAATCGACATCTTTTTTTGTGTAGGTCTTAATTTCTCCTTTAATTGTCATCATTTTGGCATTTTCAAAACATTTTGATATTTCACCACCAAATGCTCCTGCATTCATTATTAGTGCTCCTCCAAGTGTACCTGGAACTCCAATTAAGCTTTCAAAGCCTGTTATATGTTCAGACATTGCTTTTTTTACCATTGTGCCTAGCATAACACCAGATTCAGCTGTAATATGGGCATTTGCTGTAATAGATATTTTTTTAAATGATTTTTTTAGAGAAATTACAATTCCATTATATCCTTGGTCGCATATTAGCAAGTTTGAACCTGATCCAATAAATATAACAGGGATTTTAGTTTGGTACGCATATTGCAGCAATATTTTTAATTCATTTCGATCAGATGGAAATACCATGCAAGCAGCAGGTCCACCAATACCAAATGTTGTATGTTTAGATAGTATTTCATTAAAAAGTACTTTTGAAGTTAGTAGATTTCTAATTTCTTTTTTTTGTTCTTGATTCATGCTTCAAGTGCCTTATAAATATTTTCACATTGTCTCCATATATTTCCAGCACCCATTGTTATAATAATATCATTAGTTTGAGATATATGCTTTAATCTCTTTGGTATATCAAATTGATTCCTAATTAATTCTACATTTTTATGACCTAGTTTTATTGATTCATTATAAATTATTTCAGAAGTAATACCTTGAATAGGCTTTTCTCGTGCTTCAAAAATATCTGTTAGTATGAGAATATCTGATTTTAAAAAAGCTTTAGCAAATTCTTTATAAAAATCTCTTGTTCTTGAGAATAGGTGAGGCTGAAAAACTGCTATTAGTCTTTTATTCCATCCATTTTTTGATGCATTAAGGGTAGCTAAAACTTCAGCAGGATGATGTGCGTAATCATCTACAATCATTATTTGATTTGAGGTATTATATTTAATATCAAACCTCCTTCTAACTCCGCTATATTGTTTTAAGCCATCTTTTATGTTTTGAAATGAAATATCAAGTTGTAGTGCTATTGTAATAGCTGCTAAGGCATTTTTTATATTGTGTTCTCCAGGTACATTAATATTTAAAACACCTAATTTTTTATTGTTCTCAATAAGAGTAAATGAAGATTTGTTTTTAGAAAAAAATAATTTAGTTGCTCTAATATATGCATTTTTATTTAAGCCAAAACTAATAACAGGTCTATTAATATTTTTTACAATATCTGCTGAATTTTTATTGTCAGTTCCTAGTGCTATTTTCCCATAAAAAGGGACAGCGTTTGCAAATTGTGTAAAGGCATCTTTTAGGTCTTCTAAATTTTTATAGCAATCTAAATGCTCTAAATCTAAGTTAGTTATAACACCAATTGTTGGCTGTAGGGTTAAAAAGCTACGATCAAATTCATCCGCTTCTACTACTATTATATTACCTTTTCCAGAAATTGAATTACTTTGAAATTTATTTACAATACCTCCAATAACCATTGTAGGCTCAAAAGATGATGCTGTAAGAATTGATCCTAGCATTGATGCAGTTGTAGTTTTTCCATGTGTGCCTGCAATAGCAATTACATCAAATTTTTTAGAAATTTTAGCAAGAAAATTAGCTCGTTTATTTACAGTAAAATTATTATTGATAAAAAAAGATAATATTGGATGATCATTTTTAAAAGCAGATGAATAAACAATTAAATCCGCAAAATCATTTAAT
>MDTG01177177.1_pt1 | contig 10936 bp, 8 predicted proteins | sample 811421 | NCBI WGS metagenome assembly MDTG01 (sample SAMN05326645, study PRJNA326480) | marine metagenome | isolation source: seawater | place: Pacific Ocean: South East | collected 2011 | reverse complement strand
AGTTTTACAGCTTTTTCACAACCTACTCTACAAGGAGTGCATTGACCACAGCTTTCGTCTTCAAAAAATTTTAACATATTTAATGCAGCTTTCCTTGCGCTATCTTTATCAGAAAGTACTATCACTGCTGCTGAACCAATAAAAGTGTTGTATTTTTGAAGAGTATCAAAATCTAAAGGGATGTTATTTAATGATGCTGGTAATAGTCCAGAAGATGGACCACCAGGTTGATAAGCTTTAAAAACATGTCCTTCTTTCATGCCTCCTGATGCCTGAATTATGTCCATTATAGTCGATCCTGATGGCAAAAGATAAACACCTGGTTTTTTAACTCTTCCAGATACGGAATAAGATCTTAATCCTTTTCTACCGTTTTTTTCAGTTGAATTAAAAATTTCTTCACCAAATCTGCATATTTTAGCTACCCAGTAAAGAGTTTCAATATTATGAACTAAAGTTGGAAAACCAAAGATCCCCTTTTGAGCAACAAACGGAGGTCTATGTCTAGGTAATCCTCTTTTGCCTTCTATGCTTTCTATCATGGCAGATTCTTCTCCACAAATATATGCACCTGCGCCTCTTCTTACTTCTACAAATCCTTTTTTAATTATTTTTTTATTTTCAAGTTCACTTATTTCCTGATCAAGGATTTTTAAAACTGCAGGATATTCATCTCGCATGTAAATAAAAATATGTTCAGCTTTTATTGCCCAAGCTGCTATCAGCATACCCTCAAGAAAATAGTGAGGTTCTTTTTCCAAATAAAATCTATCCTTAAAAGTACCTGGTTCACCTTCGTCACCATTAACTGCTAAAAATTTTTTCCCATTTTCCATTCTCACAAAAGACCATTTTTTACCTGAAGGGAAACCTGCTCCTCCTAAACCTCTTAACCCAGAGTTTAAAATTTTATTTTCAATTTCATCTCTAGTACTTTTTTCTTCCAAAAATTTTTTATATGTTTCATATCCACCTTCTGATAAATAATCTTTCAAAGATTGATAATTTGGAATCTTTGGTTTAAAGTTTTTAATTGAAATAGTCTTCTCAATCTTTGTTATGTTTGCAAAATCCACATGATTATGTCCTATTTCAACAGTTGGTGCGGTATCACATCTTCCCATACAAGGTGCTCTTAAAACTCTTATATCTTTTGGGTTTGTATTTTTTTTTAATTCATTTAGAAGATTTTGAGCACCATTTAATTCACATGATAATGAATCACATACTCTAATGGTTATTGGAGGAGGTTTACTATCACCGCTTTTTACAACGTCAAAATGAGCATAAAAGGTAGCAACTTCGTATATCTCAGTTTGAGAAATCTTCATCACTTCGGAGAGTGCAACAATGTGTTCGTGATCAATACAGTTAAATTTATCTTGAATTAAATGCAAGTACTCAATTAGTTTATCTCTCTTTGTAGGATAATCCTTAATAAGATTCTGGATCTCGAGGATTTTTTCATCAGAAGCTATTCTACCTCTTGGTTTTTTTCTTCCTTTTCCAAATCCGGTTTTCCAAGTTTTTTGACTCTTGATTAAATTCATTTTTCCTCATAGTAATATATTATTAATCAGTTACATTAATTTTTTTTATTATCAATACTGTTTTTCCGTTAATCAATAGAATTTTTCTATTAATACTTATTTTAGAGAATTTAAAAATATTTAATTATGAAAAAAGAATATAATGATTACATAATAGCTCCTGATTTATCTAATGAATTATTGACAGATATTGTTACAATTTATGATGAAAAAAATATAAAAAGAAAAATAAAAGTTATTGAAGAGAAACCACTGACTATTTTTTTGAATGATCAAGAAATCATCACTGCAATGTCAGTAGGGGATTATCCCAAATATTTAGCCTTAGGCTTTCTTTATAATCAAAGAGTAATATTTGATAAAGAAGATATAAAATCTGTAGATTTCGAAGAGGATTTAAATGTAGTTGTAGTGAGAACAAAAAAACCGACCAACTATGAAGTAAAAGCACAAAAAAAAATTAAAACAAGCGGATGTGCAATGGGTACAATTTTTGGTGATATTTTCGATTATTTCGAAAAAATAAAATTGCCTAACTGTCTAGTTAAATCGACAGATATTTTTGATTTGATTAAAAAAATAAATTTAACTAAAAGTCTTTACCTTGATGCAGGTGCTATACATGGATGCATTTTGTGTGATTTTAAAAACCCATTAGTTTACATGGAAGATGTTGGAAGGCATAATGCTGTTGATAAAGTAGCTGGTTGGATTTTTGAAAATGAAATTGATGTTAGTAACAAAATCTTATATACAACAGGAAGGCTCACTTCAGAAATGATAATTAAAACAGTAATGATGGGTATTCCAATATTAATTTCAAGATCTGGTTTTACTGCATGGGGTGCAAAATTGGCAATACAAAGTAATTTAACTTTACTTGGAAGAACAAAAGGAAATCGTTTCTCTTGTTTAAGTGGTAAAAAACGCATCATTTTCCACAAATAATTAAAAAATTTTTATTACAATTATTTGGAATAATTTGGTATAAGCAGAGATGAAAAAATATTCAAAAATGGCATGTGTTATCCTTGCAGGAGGGAAATCTTCAAGAATGGGACAAGATAATAAATGCCTTCTCAAGATAGAAAAAAAGACTATTTTAAACCACATTATCGATAATATTAATGATCAGTTCAATAAGATAGTTCTAAACATTAACAAAGACTTGAAAAAGTTTGAAGAATACGATCTTGAAATAATTTCAGATAGTATTTTCGATAGCGGCCCATTATCAGGTATATTAGCATCATTAGATTGGGGTTATGAAAATGGGTATGATTTCGTGTTTACTGTTCCGTCAGATGTACCATTTTTTCCAAAAAATTTAGCTAATAATTTTTTAGAAAATTTGATTAAGAATGATAACGACATAATAATAGCCGCTAATTATTGTCAATTTAAAAAAAAAATTATTTACCATCCAACTTTTGGAATTTGGAAAACAAATTTAAGAGAAGATCTTAGGACAACTTTATTATCAGGAACAAAAAAAATCTTTCTTTGGGCAGAAAAACACAATTTTAAAATTATTGATTTTGAAGATGAAAATGAATTATATTTCTTTAATATTAATACAATTGATGATTTAAAAAAAGTAAATCAGATTAAAAGTGGAAAAAAATGAAAATTTGCGGTGTTGTGGGATGGAAAAACTCAGGAAAAACTACTTTACTTGAGAAGCTTATAGCATATTTGACTTCCAACGGATACAAGGTTTCTTCCTTAAAACATGCTCATCATAGTTTTGATATCGATTTTGAGGGTAAAGATAGTTATAGACACAGAAAAGCAGGTTCTAAAGAAGTACTAATTTCATCAAATAATAGATGGGCTTTGATTCATGAAAACGATGGAAAAGAATTAAGTTTAGAGGAACTTCTAAAAAAAATAGAAAAAGTTGATTTAGTTTTTGTTGAAGGGTTTAAAAATTCTAATATTTCATTTCCGAAAATTGAAATTTGTAGAGAAGTAAATAATAAAGAATATATTTTTCAAAGTGATAAAAACATTATAGCCATAGTATCAGAAAAAAAACCATTAATTTCTGAATTACCATTTTTTCATATTAACGATGTAGAAGGAATTTCTAAATTCATTTTAGAAAAAATTTATTAATATGAAGAAAAAAAAAGAGAAATCAGAAGATAAAATTAAAAATTCTTTACCAGATAAATATCATTGGGAGTCTGTTGAAAATGTTCACAAAATTATAAAAAATTTTATTATTCAAAACAAGGATACTTTGATAATTGATACAGAAAAAGCTGATGGGAGTACTTTAGCAAAAAATATTTATTCAAAGTTATTCAGTCCTCCCTTTAATAATTCAGCTGTTGATGGTTGGGCAATCAAAGGTCCTATACCAGATGGAAAATTTCAATTTAAAATCCTTCCTGGAATGATTTCTGCGGGATCAGGCGATAATATAAATGTTGACGGTGGATATTCAGTGAAAATATTAACTGGAGCAAAACTCCCAAATAAAACGGATACAGTGATATTAGACGAAAAAGTGACAAAAGTAGATAAAAAAATTTTCTTCAATGGGCCTGTTGAAAAAGGGAATAACATTAGACTTAAAGGTGAAGATATAATTCAAGGAAAAAAAATATTTGATAGTGGACATGTTTTACGTCCACAAGATATTGCATTATTAGTTTCTGCAGGTATTAAAAAGGTAGAATGTAAAAAAAGAATCAAAATTGGGTTATTATCTACTGGAGATGAGTTACTTGATTTAGATAATAACAAAAACTTTAATGATAATCCTACATCAATATATGACGCAAATCGACCAATGATATTGAATTTATTATCAAGATGGAATGTTGATGTGATAAACTTAGGAATAATAAAAGATAATTATAAAAAAATTTATGAAAAAATTAATTCAGTTTCTGATGATGTTGATTTATTTTTAACTACTGGAGGTGTCTCCGCTGGAAACAAAGATTACCTCTCAAAAGTTCTCTTAGATAATGGTAAATTAATAGTCTGGAGAGTTGCTATCAAACCTGGCAGACCAATGGCATTTGGAAATTTCAATAACAAACCATTTTTTGCTCTTCCGGGCAATCCTGTGGCAGCTTTTGTTTGTTCATTAATTTTTGTGTATCCTGCCATAAACTTAATGCTAGGAAAAATAGAAAAACCAAATAAAACATTAAAGTTAAAATCAAGCTTTGTAAAAAAGAAAATGTTAGGTCGAACTGAATATTTGAGAGCTAAGATTTTAGATCAAGGTTTAGTTGATGTTTTTCATTCAGAGGGCTCAGGAAGAATTACAAGTTTATCTTGGTCTGATGGTTTAGTGGAGTTGGATGAACATACCGAAGAAATAAAAAAAGGAGATATTGTTGATTTTATTCCTTACAGTAATTTTGGAATTTAATCTCAATACGAATTTTCTTTAATAAGCTTATCAATAAAATTCTCACACTTTCTTAACTCCTTTTCAGAAATATATTCGTTTTCTTTGTGAGCCTGTTCTATAGATCCAGGTCCACAAATAACGACAGAATATCCGGCTTCTTGATACTGCCCAGCCTCTGTTCCATAAGAAACGGAATTTTGTGAGTTATCACCAGTCAATTTTCTAACAAGATTTTCCGCTGCTCCATCAATTTCTGGTTTTAAACCTGGAACATAATGAGAGTTTTCAATAATTATTGAAGTATCTCTATTTATTTTTTTTATTCTTTTTTCAATTTTTTTACAATATCTCTCATAATTTTTAATCCATTCGATAGGGTCTTCTTTTGGCAAGCATCTTATATCAACATTAAAGTTACAATTTCGTGCAGTAATATTAGTTGCTGTCCCTCCATTTATTTTTCCAACATGCAAGGTTGTGTAAGGAGGAGTAAATAGTAAATCATGATAAGTTTTAATTTTCTTTTCATTTTTATTATTTTGTTTATTAAGCCAATTAATGATTTCAGAACTTACCATTATGGCTGATACACCCTCATGCATAATGCTAGAATGAACCTCGTAACCAGTAATTTTTGTTTTAAGACCAATAGAGGTTTTATGACTATTAACAACTTTCATTGATGTAGGCTCACCAATTATAGCTAAGCTTGCGAGAGGAAGTTTTTCTTTTATTTTACTTATCATTTTAGGTGCGCCTAAACATCCGACCTCTTCATCATATGAAAGTGCTATTTGAAAAGGTTTTTTTAACTTTAAAGATTTCATTTTACTTAAAGATGATAAAACGACTGATATAAAACCTTTCATATCGCATGTTCCTCTTCCATAATAAAGATTATTTTTTTTTGTTAAATTAAATGGATCTTTGTTCCATTCTTGCCCCTCAATAGGAACAACATCAGTGTGAGCTGATAGAATAACACCACCAGGAATGTTAGGCCCAACTTGAAAAAAAATATTTGCTTTGTCTTGGGTTTTATTAAAGTCAAGATGATAGTTAATATCAAGTTCTTCTAAATACGTTTGAATATATTTAATCAGGTCTAAGTTTTTATTAGATGATATGGTTTTAAATGAAATTAGTTTTTCTAGGATTGTTTCTATATTATTCATAGGTAAATTGATAAATTTAAATTTTAATTGTTATTAATTTTGAAATATTAGCACGATTTTGAAAGTTAATAAATTTTTTTAATTATGCAAGTAAGTTTTTTTATTTTGCAATTGAAATAACTAAAATAGTTGTTATGTATAAAAATTAATAATTTAATATCAAATTTTTGATAGCAGATAGGATAATTCAATGATGAAATCTTTCGAAGCTGATACTGGAAAAGTGTTGAACATAGTTATAAATTCTCTTTATTCAGACAAAGAAATATTTTTAAGAGAATTAATATCAAATAGTTCAGATGCTATTGAAAAAAGAAATTTTGTTGCAATTTCAGAATCTAATGTTGAGGCAGCAGAAAAATATAAAATTGATATTACTTTAGACAAAAAAAACAAGACTATTTCAATAATCGATAATGGAATAGGTATGAATAGTGATGATCTTGAGAATTCTCTTGGAACTATTGCAAGATCCGGAACAACTGAATTTTTATCGAAATTAAATGAAAATAACAAGAAAAATAAAAATAATGTAAATCTTATAGGACAATTTGGAGTAGGTTTTTACTCTGCCTTCATGATTTCAGATGAAGTTGTTGTTAAAAGTAAAAAAGTTGGATCTGATAAAAGCTTTGAATGGAAATCAGATGGACTGTCAGGGTACGAAATAGCTGAATCAGAGAAAAATTCTTTTGGAACAGAAATTATTTTAAAAGTTAAAAATGACTCAAAAGAATTTTTAGATGAAAATAAACTTACATCTATTACGAAAAAATATTCAGACCATATCCCATATCAAATAGAGTTTTTCTTATCTAATAAGAAAGAAGGAACAATCCTTAACCTTGCTTCAGCTATATGGACTAGAAATAGAAAAGATATTACTGAGGAACAGTATAATGAATTTTATCATCATATAGGTGGAGGTTATGATAAACCAATACTTACCATACATAATAAATCCGAAGGCACTGTATCTTATACAAATTTATTGTTTATTCCAGAAAGAAGACCATTTGATCTTTTTAATGCAGAAAGAACTTCTAAATTAAAGCTTTATGTAAATAGGGTATTTATCACTGATAATTGTGACGATATTCTTCCAAAATGGCTTCGTTTTATTTATGGCATTATTGATACTCCAGATTTGGATCTTAATGTAAGTAGAGAAATGTTACAGCATAATCCGTCTCTTAAAAGAATTTCTAAAGCATTAGTAAAAAAAGTTTTGAATGAACTGGAAAAACTAAAAGATAATGATTTTGATAAATTCAAATTATTTTGGAATGAATTTGGTCCTGCTTTCAAGGAAGGCATATATGAAAGTCCAGAACATAAAGAGAGATTACTAAACCTTTCTTTATTTATATCCTCTAAATCAAATGATCATATTTCTTTAAAAGATTATTTAGAAAATATGCATCCTAAGCAAAATGAAATTTATTATATCACTGCTGATAATGTTGATAGAGCTAAAAATAGTCCTCACCTTGAAGCGTTGAAGGCTAAAGGTATTGAAGTTTTTTTCTTTGTGGACCCAATTGATACATTTTGGCTTCAAAATCAAGATAATTTCAAGGATAAAAAATTCATTTCTATTACAAAAGGAAAAATCGACTTGGATGTTTTTGATGAAAAGAAAGACAAAAAAGAAAATCAAGAAGAAAAAAATAATTTTGATGATTTAATTAAACTTTTTAAAGAAAAATTAGGCGAAAGAGTAAGTGATGTTAGAATTTCTAATAAGCTTGTTGGAAGCCCAAGTTGTTTGGTTGCTGATGATACTGGAATGGACATTCAGATGGAAAGAATAATGAAAATGCATGATAAAGATTTTTCTGGAATGCCAAGGATTTTAGAATTAAATGAAAATCATGAGTTACTTAATAATTTAAATAACATTATTGATAAAAATGTTAAATTTGTAGAAGATGCATCATTGATGCTGTTTGATCAGGCCAAAATTTTAGAGGGGCAACTTCCTTCTGATTTATCAGAGTTTTCCTCTAGGTTGACAAATTTTATTAATAAATCTATTCCAAATTAATTAGTTAAAATGTTTGTAGAAAGTATATTTAGATATCCAATAAAAAGTGTTGGATCTGAAAATCTAGATAGTGTCGTTTTAGAAACAGATAAAACACTTCCTTGGGACAGATATTGGGGAATTACTCATGAAAGGTCTTTAATTAAAAAAGGTAATAAATCTTGGTTTAATCCAAATGCATTTGCTCGTTGTTATAATTTTAAAGCTTTTTCAGCTATATCCAATAAATTTAACGAAAAATCAGGCCAAATGCTTCTAAAACATCCAAATTTAAATGATATCAAATTCAATATTTTTAAGAAAGATGATTTTTCTACATTAATTTTTTGGTTACAAAATTTATGTACAGAAAACTTTCCAAAACCAGTTGATTTATTTCCTTCTGAAAAATTTGGATTTACTGATACAAACTATCCTTCTATTTCTTTAAACTTTATTGCTTCACTTAATACTCTTTCGGAATATTCTGGTTCTCCTATAAGTAAAGGGCGATTTAGAGGGAACATATGGATCAAGAATAGTTTACCTTGGCAAGAATTGGAGATGATAAATAAGAGGATAAAAATTGGAAAATCTGTATTACAAATTATTGAGCCTATTGTAAGGTGTCGAACAACCGAATTTAGTGATAAAACAGGATTAAAAGATTTTGAAATTTTAAAAATGTTATCTAAATTCAATAATGAAATATATTTCGGTGTATATTGCAAAGTTTTAAATGAAGGAAAAATTTCAGTTAATGATGAAATTATAATTTTGGATTAATTAATTTATAATTATGAAATGAAAATTATAAAAAATTAATTTAAGTAAAATTTGTTTAATAGGCTTCATACTCTAGATACTAACCTCAAGATGGAAAATCTTTTTATTGGTTATTTCTACAAGTTAGTTTTCAACATATATTTGTCTTAGATCTTTCAATATCTATGATTTTTCTGTATGTTTCAGAATTATAATGTTTTTTGTTTATGTGTTATGTTTAGTCTTAATTCTTAGCTATTTTAGTATAACTCAAAAATTATAAGAATAAATTGTAAAAAATAATTTTAGAATTTGGAGGCCTGAAGCGGAATCGAACCGCTGTTGACGGATTTGCAATCCGTTGCATCACCACTCTGCCATCAGGCCTTAGGTTTATTAAATAACAATTTTATAAAAATTTACAAGAGATCATGATAATAATACATTGATTTTAATTATCTATATTCGGTTTACAATTGCTTACTAATGTAGTAAATTCATAAGCTATTTATTACTTTTATGGTCTTTTAAAAAAGAAAAACTATGAACTTTCAGAAAGCAAGAATAGCAATGGTTGACTGTCAAGTTCGACCTTCAGACGTAACTAGATATAATGTTATTGATGCAATGCTAACTATAAAGAGAGAAGAGTTTGTTCCAGCGAAACTAAAATCTATTTCTTATTCTGAAAATCATTTAAAAATAAATAATGATAGATTCATTTTAGATCCAAGAACAACAGCGAAGATGTTAGATGCTTGTAATATAAAAAAAACTGATTTAGTTCTTGATATAGCTACAGGATATGGATATTCAACCGCTTTAATTTCTAGATTAGCAGAAACTGTGATTTCTTTAGAGGAAGAATTTTTTGCTGAAGAAGCAAAAAAAAACTTGTTATCACAGTCAATTGATAACGCTATTGTATGTGAAGGAAACTTATCAAATGGGGTTCCAAAATATTCTTCATATGATGTAATATGTGTTCAAGGTGGAGTTGAGAAAATTTCAAAAAATATAATTGATCAGTTAAAAGTTGGTGGAAGAATTATATGTATTATGATTGAAAATAATGTAGGAATGTGTGCTTTAGGTTTCAAACTTAAAACTGGAATTGATTGGATAAAATTATTCAACGCTAATTCACCTCTAATAAATAATTTTAAAAAAGAAAAACAATTTCACTTCTAATTTTAATAGGAAAAGCATGAACTCGAAATTTAAAACTTTATTCTTTAAAAAAATAATTCTTGGGATATTTTTCATTAATTTTTTCAGTCTTAGTTTTGCAGATAACCTTAAAGAAGTAGTAAATAATTCCATAAAAACAAACTTAAATTTTTTAAATTCAGAAAGTGAGCTAAAGAATCTTAAAGAAAATATCATTCAATCTAAAGAAAAAAAGAAGTTATCTATTACTGCGTTTTTAAATGCAGGCAAAGTACTAGATTTTAATTGCGAGAAGAACAATAGTGGATGTTTCAGCAATAGCTTTACAAGCGGAATTTCAAATATTTTTCCATTATTTGATGGAGGAATAATTTCCTCTGAAATCAAAAATAGTGAATTGGCATATCAAATAAAAAGTTTAGAAGTTGAAAATTTAAAAAACAATCTTGTATATGATGTCACTGAAGCATATTTAAATGTTTTGACTAATAGAAATTTGATTGAATTAAGCAAAAAAAACATCGAGGTCATAAATGAAGAATATAATGCAACTGAAAGCAGATTTATGCTTGGAGAAGTTACTAATACAGATGTAGCTCAAGCTTCGGCAAGTTTAGCTTCTGCAGAAAGTAATTTTGCATCTAGGATTGGAGCTTTGACATCATCTGATTTAAGATTTAAAAATTTAGTAGGTTATAAACCAAAAAAGTTGTCTGATATAACATTATTACCTGATTTACCTGACACATTAAAGGTTGCATTAGAAATTGCGAATTCAAAAAATCCATTAATAAACTCATCAAAACTTAGAGTTGTCCAATCGAAAATATTGCTCGATATAGCCAAAAAAGGTCCATTTTTGTCTTTAAACCTT
>MDTG01026628.1_pt1 | contig 10936 bp, 10 predicted proteins | sample 811421 | NCBI WGS metagenome assembly MDTG01 (sample SAMN05326645, study PRJNA326480) | marine metagenome | isolation source: seawater | place: Pacific Ocean: South East | collected 2011 | reverse complement strand
TTCAATAGTGTCAATATTTGCATCAACATCCTTGATCAGAGTTGTACTAGAAGTAAGCAACTTCGGATCGTAGGCATCTAGATCAAGATACCTGAGTAGATTGTTCAGTACGTTATAAGAACGTCCTGTTTTCTCTTGTGATTTGTAATACTCAAAGAGAAATTGTACGAACTGTTGATCGTCTTCCCGAATAAATTCAGGGAGTTGATCAGCAACTCTGTCCGAGATGTTAATTCTGTCTGCAAACATTTATCTTAGAAACAGGAGTCGATATCTGGATACTCGAAAGCATCAATCGGGTAGTTAATCGTATTTATGTTGCCCCCACCATAGTTCCAACCAGCAAAGTTGAAGGGGTCAAATCCAGCAATGTCGCTTGGGTTTGTCACAAAATCAATAGGATAAACTTCGGGGTTGAATAAAGTTGGGTCAACACCAGGTGGGATCGTTAGACCGTCACCAGATGGGAGTACCACAACAGGTACTCTCGTTCTACCATCAGGAGTATCAGCAATATTTAGAGGTCCAACACAGACCTTACCTGTGCCGTAATCAACTGTACCAACTGATTGGTTTAGAATTACTTCTTTTTCGTTCCTGTTAGTTACCATGATCAAGTTACCGAGACCATCGTCTCTGATATTGACTGGTACAAGGGTCGCTGTGGTAGATTCAGCAGAACTGAATACTGCCTCTTCTAGTTCGCTGGTAGCACCACCAGAGGTGTTCAATGAACCTGCTGCTTCACCAGCAGCGATCTGGTCAGCAACCTGCTCTGTATAACCAGTTGCATAGAATGCACCAGTCTTAACAGAGGAGAACTTAGGATTACAAGATCCATCACCATTACCACCAGTTCCACCACCGTTGGGGTCTCCACCACTACCACCTGGCGATCCGCCACCAAAGTCATTTGGATTGGTGATTGGGTTATTGAAGTCAAGACACTGAGTGAACACATTACCAAAGGTGAACTCATCTAGGTTCTGACCAATAGACATCTGAGATGTAGTACCAGCAATAGCATTGTCAGAAGAGTCAATCATAGAATTGAACTTCGACATTTCTAAACGACCACCGAAGCGATCATCTCTATTCTGACTATTGAACTTATCAATAGATTTAAGAATCTCGGATGCTAGTTCATTAGCAGATCTAGATGTCTTGTTACCATCGAATGATGGGTAAACTTTTGGAGCAAGATAGTAAATCTTAGGATCAACGACAATCGGTTGAATCGATGCCATTGAGTAATCAAGCAGTTGGTTCTGAATACGCTTCTTAGTCGTAGTGTTTAAGTTAACACCAGACTTAGAACGAACTGCAATGAAGACTTTTCCATATTCAGGGGGTGATAGTTTCTCACCACCATAAGCAGTAACTGCTGCTGCCTGAGGATAGATGTCTTTTACAATATGAGCATAATCATTTTCAGTCACTGCTCTGTTCTGTGTCGAGAATGCCCTAGGAGCACGGAATTTGACACTGAGTGCTGATTCCCTTGCCTCACCACTCTGAGACCCGTCTATGGTCGCCAGAGACATCGCTGAGGGCAGGATAGGACGTCCTATGTTATCGATAGCACGACCAATGAAACTGAACTTAGTAGCACCGTTAGCGGCGTCTCCGTCAGTAGCAATATAATCAAGAACAATGAATTCATTATCAATTAGTTTACGTCCTAGAACACCATCACCGAAGATAACCTTATATCTAAGGTCTTCTGTTTCTTCTAAGAAGTAAACACGAGAAGTTGAGTCCAAAGAGGTGACGTTTCTAGAAAGAGAGTATTCGTCAATCTCAGCAGACTGTTCATTTGGTTTTACAGAGACAGTTAACAGTTCTGTATCTACACCGTCAGCAGGAATGATATATTCTTGCTTCTTCGTATCATCAACGATGTAGTTAAAGGAAAGTAAGTTGCCCTGATAAATGATAAGTTTAGAGAAAGTAGCAAGACCAGTGTTTTGATCAACTGCTGCTTGTGTATCTTTCATCACAGCATATGTAAAGGTCTCCTGATTGACCTGAGTTACAAATACATCTCCTTTCTTGATAGTAATGCTATCAGGATATGCAGAACCACCAGGCAGGAGTTGTGCTTGTGCTGTAATTCTTACACACGCCTTAGATGCTTTGATAGATCTAGGTGTGTAGTTTAATTGTTTGGCAATGCGAACGATGTTGTCTCTAACAGTCGCACTTTCCAAGAATGCTTCGTTCATTGACATGTTCGCAATAAACGCAGCGTAGTGCGTGTTATAAGCGAGGATGTCGATTAAGTATGAGGCAGTGGATCCCTCAAAATCATAGTCCGTAAATTCAGGACGAGTCCTGAGATAAGACTTGATCGATTCCTTAATCTCAAAAAAGTCAAGAGAAGTTAATTCTGAGGGTGTAGCTGGCATCTTACGTTCTCTCTAAAAGGAACTCAACGGTTTGCGTTTGTGGTTGACCGACTATTGCAAATTCAATAGCCACGTCAATCGAGTATTCATCTTCTGAGAGGTTCACGTCAACTGCTTCAACCTCTACACGAGGTTCAAGTCTTTCGATAGTATTAGTTATTTCATCTCGGAGATCTTCTGCCGAGAAAATATCAAATGGTTCAAACAATAGTCCTTTGACTCTTGAACCGATATCTGGTTGGTATGGTCTTTCACCAAATGCCGTCAGTAACAGATTCCGAACTGCCTGCTTAATTGCATTTTCGTTTTTAACCGTAGCGAAATCTTCGGTATTAGGGTTTGCTTCAAATGAAACTGCTAAGTCCTTAAAACCACGGGAGAAAAACTTTTCAGATCGGAACCTGTAAGACGCCACTGTGCATATTTAGTCGTTATCAGGATTATTTAGACAGTCAGCAGGAGGATTGTATTTTAGGAACTCCCGAAATGTCATTTTCATCTCTCTTTGACTCATACCACAGTGTTTTGCTGCATTTGGCAAATTCATACTGGCATGGAAGAGTCCAAGATTTGCTTCTCGGACTAATTCAGGCGTTGTATCAACTGCCTTGTCCGCGATAACGCTTTTTCGCTCGATTTGAAGAAGTTGCTGCATATTTTGTGTGTTGTCCTCGTCCTTGGCGAGTCTTTTTGGGTTTGCTTTCAATGTTGCCGTTTGTGGATCCTGTTTTCGCTTTGGTTGCCATGTCTTAGAAGTAACGACATCAGGATGATAGCACAGTTGGACTCCCATACGCAACCACCGATGAACAAGGGTAACTCCACATTCTCATTCCGATACCAAGTGGGTCTAACACACGACCAATGGGCAATTTGGTTACGAACACAGTTAGGCTAGTTGCCATCAAGAACCTAGTGTGTCCTGCACCTGCCATGTCCTCGATTGTCAAGGCACTACAAACGATTGATGTTGGAATTGGACATAATGCTTTACCACATGGACACATATAGATCACAATGTTCACACATGGTGACAAATGAGGTGTAAAGACATCACCCAATGTCATTGTGGGTAACCCATTAGTCAACACCATCGCTTTCATAGGGTTGAGAGCGGTAAGTGGGATCAATGGTGTAGGTGGCCACCAACATGTCCACTCTTTGATCTTAATTGTATAAGGGACAGGTGGAGTTCCACATGCCTGCACAGAGTGAACCGTACTAGGAATGCATATACCATGTCCTGAGCAAGGTAAACCCGTAATTGGTGCTACTGGTAGTAAAAGTCCGAATGCCATTATTTTGGAAATAGATTATCAGTGTCAGTTGAGAAGTCAGATATAGGATTATTTGCAATGTCTCTATCATAGTCGAAGTCTCCATCATAATACTCTTTCCAAGCATCATTGCCACCTGTCTGGAATTCAATATCATCGAGAGAATTGAATAATTGTTTATCTCTCTTCTTCTGTTGTTTCTTCACCAATGAGATATCACCAGGATCGTGAGATGATGTATGAACCTTACGTTGCCTAATAGGTGGATTAGGATTGACGGTTTCTACAAGATCTCCGAATACTCCACCATCACATTCAGTGAAGAATGGATTACCCATTGACTTGACTGCTTGACCGAATGCAATAGATGCACCAGTTGACCAGTTCTTGATATTCATTCTACCAGTATATGATCCCATACGCATACCTAACTGTGACATACGTTGTGGGTCAACTGCAATAGAAACATCATTGACATATTCTAGCGCACAAGCATTACCATTGATACTTCCACCATAGTTTGAATATATGCTGTAAGCGCAAGGACTAGAACAAGCGTACCCATTGACGAGTGGTCCTACTGTCCAATAACCACCACCTGCGGTTTTTCCTTGGGTTTGGTTATTACCACTACCAGCAACGTAGTAAGCACTGTACACATCTAGCACACCGTTACTATTGTTACTGTGTTTGAGGTAAGTATCCCAACACTCATTAGGGGGAACACCGTTTTGTAGCGGATCTGCGTTAATCACATAGAAAGTTTCCACAGAATTGTTAACATCTGCCGTACCACCGAACGGAGGGACGTAATCATCGTCGCCTGGTTCACCATTTCCTGCATTTGGAGGTAAACCAGGTATCGTATAACCGACTTCTTTGGTTGTGCGGTTAAAATTGTTGCCTAACCACAGTGCAAGTTGCTCTGCTTCGGTAAAATTGTTGTGTCCCCAGTCAAAAGTGTTCTCATCGAGTCCAACTGGGACAAAAATAACGTCATTGCCGCCTTGTGGATCCCAATAACAGCGTCCTTCGACGCCTTGGCGACTACATTTCCACATTTTACGCTTATCGTTGCCGTTTGTAACGGGTCTACGGGGCGTTAGAGACGGTCTAGGCAGTCTTTCAAGGAAATTCATGAACTCTGCACCTTGTGGACCCGTCGTTTTTCCCGTAATTGAGATAGAAACGTTAAAATGTGCGTTGTCAGACTCCGATCCACAGTATTTGTAGATGACCCAACCGAAATCTCGACCCTTTTCCTCGTCTTTGAACGGACAAGGGAGGTCTTGGAGGCGAGTTACGTTGTAAAACGTCGGTTGAGGGATAGAAATACACTCAGTACCGTTGTTCCAACCGTAAAGACCACTCAATGTCTCTGCTGCTATGTCAGTTTTGATCACACCATCGACCATATCGGGGTATTGGTTCTCCATCATGCCCTTAAAATCGGGTGAACCACCAACCATGCCCCTTACAACCGATGGTGGGAAGAGTGCATTCTTCAAAATGTTAGGAATTCTGATGTCAACACAAGACTGTGGCAAGTTATTACACAGTTTTGTCTTCTCATTGCCATCCACATTGGACATTCTGATATATCCAGTCGGGTAGGAGGCAGTAAACCCTTCCATCATGGTTTCAAACGACCCCATGACACCATCGTCAAGGATGCTGAGACGCCTCTCAGACGCCCCTGAACGCCTTCTAATCTCACCTTTGATACCATCGATAGGTTTGTCGGTTATTTCGGTCCTATCTTCGGCGTCAACCATCTTCTTGAAACGCTTATTGTGCTCTCTACTGTTAGGACCACGGAACTTATAGTCCTCTTCTTCCTTCTGAACGATCCATACACGAGGTCTACGGTTAGGATCAGGGTCATAACCCTCTCCACGGTCCTTAATAAGCACCTCATCAATCGCTCCATCGGGTGTCAGGGAGACAACTTCAATCACCGCTTGCCTAAATTTACCTTTACGACGGTGTTCAGCACTAATAGTTCTTAATTCTTCCTTCTCCAAGAAGATAGTTGCGATCTCTTCCTCCCTTTCATTACGGTCAGTACCACTAATAGTGATCTCATTGTCCCTTTCACTGTAAGGAATGATGCTTTCGCGCTCTTTGAAGACCGCTTTCTGCTCTTTCTTCACCCCCTTCATGTTTCTTTTGATCTGTTTGAAGTTATAATTGAACTTCTGACCGTCTGGGTTGTCTAATTTGTTGGTCGGAGAGCGCAATGTAGTACCTTCCCAACCGTCCATGCCATGCAAAGTCTTCATTGCCATGTCATTTGCGCCCCTTTCAGTCAACTGAGCGGGTTCTTCGATCACAACAGAGGGGTTAATGTACCCTCTACCACCGTTAATGATCTTAACTGCCTTGATTCTGCCGTTCTTATTGACAATACATTCGATTTCTGCACTATCAATCGACTGTTGGTTGACCAATGCGGTCTTATCTATCTCAACTTTGTAGTATGTGATCTTCTTTGGGAACTCATACACACCAAAAAACCCTGCACGGTCCTTAATTCCGAACCCAGCAAGCACAGTAGCGGTCTTTCCGAACTTACCTGGTGCAGTAATATTCATTCCTTCGGTGAATTTTCGTCCTGCTCCGCGCAATTCCATATAACCTGCACGTAATTTGTTACCAAAGTACGCAACTTCGTTAATTTCCCATCCATTTACAGTGTCACCTTCCTTAAAAGGGTCACCTTGGCGGGTTGTGTACCTAAAAAGGATACGTGTTGTCTCAGTATCGACGGTTTTGAACGACTCGTAGATGCCTCCACCACTTGTGTCGGTCAAATCTATACGTGTTTGTGTCGTTTTCCAACTGTCTTCACGAATTTCATAGAAGTGTGAGTGATATGTCTGTGTCAAAAGCGACTCATTACACACACATTCGCCGTCATCGTCTTCATCAACGCCAGGTATGTTCTGATTAGGGCAACAATTCCTATCACTGAGTGAATATTGAATAGAAAAGATTGGACCCTTCCATGGATATGATGTATCGTAGATGTAATAACAGAATTGTGAGTCAAATAGTGTATGGAATTCTAGGTATTTTGGTACTGCTGCTTTTACAGCACCGTTCTTTCCATACAACCACTCAAAATATGCATCAGTATTTGTGTTAGGACAGTAAGAAGGATTACCCCAACCGAAATCTGGATGGTGGTGAACTGATGGTGTACCGTTATAACGGTAATCTCTTATCTGTGCGGCAGTAGGAGACAGTGGACCTGCATCAGCATCGTATTGATACTCATAGTTCTTATGAGTATAGATGCCACTACCGTCAGCATCCCAGTTATACCAACCTGCTCTGGTTGAATACGTTACTGGACTACCATAACCAACAGGACCAATCAGTCCTTGGTCACGAATCTCTTTCCTATTACCTTGTCCTAGGTCTTCATTAAAGACCCACCCTACAATACCAACGTACTGATACTCTTGTTCCCTAGGATCCTTACAGACAGGTAGACCAGGTCCTACTTGTAGGTTTACTTCTTGGGCGGGGTTAGAGGTATAAAAGTGGTCCCTTTTGGAATTTGAAGTATTCCTGTAATACTCATACAAAGGAACAGCAGATTCATTAACATCCGCGTATATGTTTGCATTTGCCTGTGACGTGTAGACATATCCTACAATCCCAACTTGAACGTATCCACTACCATAAGAACTACTCGTAGATAATACTGAGTCATTCCTATCGTTCTCATAATGATGATAGAGAGGTTGTGTCTGACTTCCCTTATCTGTTCTTGCCAGATAGAAGACAGGTCTGCCGCTACGCGGTTCTTTGTTATATCCCTTACTTACATTACGTCCATTCTTACGTTCACCAGGAAAGTCCTCTGGGAAACGAAGTTCATTTCTATTAATATACTTGTGATCACTGTTATTACCATCTGAACGCCAGAAACGGTGTATAGGCATTCTTTCATAGTCACACTCTCCTACACACTGATTCTCTTGATCTCCGATATAGTAAACCTTATCCTCACCAAAAATTGACGTACCAGGTCCCTCGTCGTTAAACGTGATTTGATAGTCTGTACCTGGTCCGCTATGATGTGCGTGTGATTTATACTTATTGTAAGAAGGACGTTGCCACGTCTTTTGATATTCCCCGCCCTGATCTATGTTGGGGAAAGATCGTCCTGTCTCACGAATAAAAATTGACATTAGGGTTCTAGGACTTTGATCCTCTCTTCCAACATATTTAGGCGTACATACAGATCATCCAGTAGTTCTCGCATATTCAGATAGTCTTCATACCCTTCTGGTTTATATTTGATCATGTTCGCACCAGGTTCAGGTATCTTTGCCATCACCCCTTCTACTATACTAATACGCTTTGCAAGGTTTTCTAATGCCTTGGAGATCATCTCCATATGCTCAACGTAGGATTGCTCAAATGTTTTCTCAGACATAATAAATCAAGACGCGGTTTTTTATTTTTATTTTTCCGACCCTTCGGATTTTTTTAGAACTATACTCCCATCAGTCTCCTCAATCCACTCCAACTCCGTTCCCTCATACCATCCTAGATCCTGCATTAATTCTGCTGGTAGAGTAATACTCATATCACCAAAGTCGTCAACCTCTACTGGTAGTGTAAATCTTTTGCTCATAGCACCTGTGGCTAGTGTCATTTTTATATAGGGGTAGAGTAATTTACAGCGTGTGGAGAACGCAACACTATCTGTGTCATAGTATGATACCATGTATCAATCGTCAAGTCAACTATCGCAGATGGATCTAACCATGCATGATGTAACATATACCCATGACCAAGGTATATACCGCTGTGGTTACACAATCTATCCTGCTTACTGGAATAACCCCCTTGTAGACGCTCTAAGTGCAGTCTCATGACCATCATGTCACCATACTGTAAGTCTGAGAATGGTGGGGGTGGATCATCCAATGTCCCACAATATACATGTATCACTCCATCCTCTAATCGCTCTGCCTGATCCTCAATGAAGAATGGATCAAACAAAGCGCGTCGGTATATCTTTGGATAGTCTCTCAGTTCTAAATTAAACTGCTTCTTATAAAACTCCATGCAGATGCCATAACAGTCACCTACTTTCATCTTATCCTTATACCAAGGTCTATCCACCCACGGTTCGTACGTCTTCCTCATCTCGTCCAGTGTTGGACGTGATTCCATAGTGGTAGTCATCTGTGTCGCCATAACGCTCCATGTGTCCTCTCTCTACACTGTAAACCTTTGTAGATACCTTAAAGTCTGGCATCTTCGGTTCCTTCGGTGTCAGAGAGTTATCGTATATTCTCAGTCTGTTATTAGGATACAATGCAAACTGTCCATTGTCTAATGCAATCAGATTGTGACTCTTATGCTCAGCAGGTGTCTCAGCAGTAGAATAGTCTACGTGATCCACATCCTCATGATAGTTATCTAATGTACACACATACTTTCCATGCTGTGCTCCATAGTCCCTCGTATATGCTTCGTAGTCCATCGAACCGATAAACTGTTTGCATATAGCAGTTACACCGTAATCCATACAGTTCCAGAACTGTAAGTTAGGTAAATCCATATCAGGACTCGGCGTCTCTGGTTTCCACACAAAAGCACTGATAGGTAACTTGTCGTAGATAGCAGCATACTCTGGGAGATATGTCTCAAAGTAAAATGCCCTACCAGGCATACTCTTGCAACTTACCCATACACCAGGCGTAAACTCGCCATGACCACTCTGAAAGTCTGTAAGATACTCTTTGCGGACCCACACTTCCTCAGCGGGCATATTAGCAATTAGTGTAGACATGTTTTTTATACTGGGAAATTTTTTGTGGGTGGGGGAAACGAAAAGACGAATAATATCTCACCCGCTCTGGGATACTGTTATAGCTTAGATAGAAGGTACTTTTTAATATACCCGCATCGGTAAGCATCACATAAGGGCACAAATTAACTGTGTAAACTGTTAATAACTGTGTGTCCCCTATGTGTTACTTAGTAGAGCATATTAACTCTCCCCAGTTACTACATCGTAGCACATACCCTCAGCGATGAAGTAATCACATAGTGGTTGGTATTGTGTCAACTGTTCTACTAGATCGGTGTCAATTAAGAACTGTGCTAGTTCTACCTGTTCATCAGGTGGTAATGATCCAGAGTCATACAAGTCCAGGAGAACTTCATACTTAGTTGGGATGTTCATTGTGTTGAGTAACTGAGAGAATCTTTAAGTGCTAGTTGATAAGATTGAAAAGGTCCATACTTAGGACAACTGTCGTAATCATACCGCCAGAAGTATTTCCTACGGTCTTCCCATATTCTAACACAAACAGGGGGGATTGTGTCAATCTTTATTGATTTGCTCATCTTCCTGAGTTAGATACAACATGTCTTCATAGTCTAGACCGTCATCATCATCGTCGAGGATTTCATCAATCCAATCAACAGGGGCAAAAGGGGCAGATTCATTCATAGTCAGAGGGGTCGAATCGTTGGGGGTGTTTGAGTTGTTTGTCTGTGGAAAACTCATCGGTGTAGTCTGTTGCTTTCTTAGTGTGATTAAATTGTCTCTTTTCTCTGATTGATTTGGGTCTCCTGCTGTTGTGTAGATCGTTGCGTTTGTAAGTCCTACCCATTGGTCCAGTTGTGTTAGTTCCGAACAACATAGTAATTATGTATGATCTGGGGGGATTTGTCAAGTGGTTGTGTGTAGATTTCTGTGCTGTCTGTGTGTACTTGACAGATCTCTCGTTATGTGTTACGCTCCAAGGTGACTACAAATCAGAGTATTTAGTCAGGTAAATAAAACGCTTATCTATGTTTATTTAACCATTTAATTGTTTTCCACAAATTATGCGGAACCTGTGGAAAACTCATGATAGTTGGGTAAAATCGTTGACTACTGTCTTGTTTCCCTGTGTGTCTATTAGGATGGTTCTGTTTGTGTTTGGTGTGTATCCTGTTTTATCAGTTTGTCCGATAATGTAGTTTACTAGGACCATGTGCTCTCTTTCCTGGAATGTGACTGTATCACCAACACCGATCTCATTAACTGAATTATATTTCATTTAAGCAACCTCCTTTACTCTTCTGTTTTCTTTGATTGTGTCTCTCACTCTCTCACGATCTAATGAATCACCATCACCCCAGTTGATTTGCCCATCACTTGATGCACATACATCAAGATAAGTGAGAGTTGCAAGTGCTAACTCACCTCTTGTTAATCCATCAATAGGATAT
>MDTG01152035.1_pt1 | contig 10938 bp, 6 predicted proteins | sample 811421 | NCBI WGS metagenome assembly MDTG01 (sample SAMN05326645, study PRJNA326480) | marine metagenome | isolation source: seawater | place: Pacific Ocean: South East | collected 2011 | reverse complement strand
TGGTTTAGTGACCACAGTTTAGATTTCATTTCTTTTCTGGTCTCAGGATTTCTGCTGAGGTGATCATTTATCTGTTGTTGGAGAACGGTCACGCTATTGTTAAGTGCCTCAAGCTTGTCGTTGTGCTTTTTTGAGGCTCTTGTTTCTTTGACTATTTGTTTGAGAAAAAAGTGTTCTTTTTGGATCCATTGTATTGCGCTATCAATTGAATTTATTCCACCCACGAGAGTTCCGTCGGATTTCATTACTGGAATTTTCTGGACGACTTTGTTTCCTCTCATAGGCACTTCCGATATAGGAGTTTCTGAGATTCCTCCACTTTTAGGATCGAGGAGGGTGGGGGTGATAAAGATTAGCATATTTTTTCTGCTGTGTGTTTTGTTGTCACTTTTAAAACCGTTTCTCAATAGTGGAATCTTGCTGAGTATTGGTAGTCCGACTCCTTCCCTAGAGTCATTGGCTTCATCAAGACCTCCAATAGCTAGAGTGTAACCGCTCTCTACTTCTAAAGGTGCGGTAAATACTCTGGAGCTTGCAACAGGGTACGAGTTACCATCTATAATTTCAGAGCCGATAATACTGGATACGGTTATGAGGACTTGAAGTGAGATCCTTCCATCTTCAAGACGTTTGGGGAGAACGTTAATACTTGTTCCAATTGGTAAATAGGATACAGATGAGGTAGTTGTTCCGCCTACTCCAGGAGTCGTACTTGATTGAGCTGAGAGCACGGGCTGATTTACTACACTCTTAATCGCAACTTCTCTGTTATTCTTTGTTAGGACTCTAGGGTAGCTCACCGTCGTGGTTTCTCTATCTTTAACAAGTGCAAGGACCTTAGCTTGTACATCTGGAGCACTAAGAATAGCCGTCATTGGCATGTCTGTGGTTCTAATTTTATTAAGGTCAACGTTTGAAGAGAGTCCAGATAAGTTAAGGCCATAACCTCCGTCCATTGTTCCTGACCAATCAACCCCCATTTGCTTTCTTGGATCCTTAGTCGTTTCAAAAAATTTAACCTCAACTGCTATTAAAGGTTGCGGCTTATCTATAGTCTCAAGGTACTTTTCGACGAGTTGATGTTGCTGTATATTAGCTACAATGAACAACGAATTATTATCAGAGTTCCAAATAACTTGGCCACCATTAGAACTTGATTCATTTTTTGAATCTCTGCCTAAATGTTGAGCCGGTTCAATGCTACTAGTGTGTTGTGGAGAAACAAGATTTCCAAAATTTCCAACGCTATTAATTCCTGGCGTAATAATATGGTTTATGCCTGTTGTTCTAATCCCTACGATACCTTTGACGGCTTGAACTAGCTCGTTAGCAGTCGTAGAAAAGGTGTTACTCATACCGCTCAGTCCTATCTGACCTATACCAGATGATGTATTATTATGTTGGTTACTAGAATGACCTGAATTACCACCCATTGCTGAGTTGTTAAAAGATTGACTGCCGCCTATTGAATTTCCTGAAGAGTTATTAACTTCTCCCGAGTTAAAGCGAATTTTGTAAGTTCTAGCGATTAGGCTCTTATCACTTAGGGCGCGCATGTGCCAAATGTCATCTTCATATACAAGAGTGACACCATTCATTCGTGCTATTGTTTCTAGTGCAGAAAATGGGCTTTTCTTGAGAGAGAAAGTAATTAATTTCGCGCCATCGTTTCCTTCATCTGGCATCGCTACAAAATCGATATTCGCATCGTCTGCCAGAAATCTTAAAACATCTCTTACTGACGCTCGGTCGAAATCATATTCTTTCACAGGGGCTGCCCTTAGTGGTTGGGCCGCCTTTTCATAGATCGGTGAAGTAATGAGCCTGCTCTGAGCAAAAGCGTTAATGCTGTTAAATATGCATGTTAAAACAATAATAATGCATAAGAGGGTGTTATTTCCGCCAAAAGTGGTCAAGAAGGCTGTAAATTGTGGTCTTCTCATGTGATATGAAGTTGGAATTAATCAACGAAGAAACCACAATAGAATATAAATACTATAAATACAATAACAATTATATAATTAATATAATTTTTATAATAAAATAATTAAATACTAATAATAACGCTAAAACTTAAGAATTTCCTGATAAGAAAGCTTTCCTTTAACCATGAATAATAGTCTTTTTAGCAAAATAAGGTTAGCCACCGCATCAAAAAGCGCATCATGCCAGGTTAAATTGGGACATAATTCTTTGAGTTCTTCATGCGAACAATGCTCATTAATAAGCGCGCCTAATGAGTAATCACTACAACTAGGAATGATTTTTTTGGCAAGTTGTAGCGTGTCAATCCATGGGTCGAATCCATGCATTGGAAAAGCTCTTAGAAAGCGTTTTTCTGTGCCAGCTCCGTGGGCAACGATGACTCTTTTTTTCAATAGTCCGTTAATTTTAGGCCATAATTCATACATTAACGGTGCATTTGTGAGATCCTTGTCATTAATCCTATGAACTGAATGAGATCTAGCTGTCACTTTATTTTCTTGAGAAGGCTTTATAAAGGAGCGGAAGAAACTTTTCTTATCAATGTTAAATCCACTCATTATAGCAATTCCTACTTGAATAGGTTCATCGCCAATACCTTCTCGATGACCAGTCGACTCAAAATCAATAGAGGTGAACTCAATATTTTCAAAATTCATAGGTTTGTTCCAAGTTTATTGGGCGTTATTCTTGAAATAGCTCATATTCAAACCCAATTAGGACTTATGAAAATTCGAAAAAACTTCATACGCATAATTCCATTCTCATGTTTTAGGTGTTTATGTAAAGTGTATTAAAGGTTTTCACTAAATCTAATGAACCAGAAGCCAACTATAATAACATTTGCTGCGGTATCTGCTGCACTAGTTCTTATGGTGTTTTTTTTGGTTTTCAAGTTCGCATCCAAAAGTTCTAAAGATGGGTCCGAAATTGGAATCCTAAATGAAGATGATCTCGAATTAGCTGATCTTCCTGAATTTATTGACCCTAGTCTCGTTGAGTCCAATGAGAGTATGCCATTCGCAAAAAGTGCTTTTACTGCTCTTAGAGATTTATTGGCTGCTCTAGCTGCAGAAAATGCAGCACTAAGGGATGAGGTAATAATAAATTTCAATTCATCTGAGGCTTACCAAGATTTTTTGAAGAGTCTATCAGAAAGAAATTTCAAACTTTTAGGAAGCTCAGATATGTTCAATTCCGTTAGACTAGGGTTTGAAAATTTTGGAGATCTTTTTTCTGAGCTTTCCTCAATGGATCCAGACTCTTATGATCTTGAGACAAACTTTCTAGTCAGCCTGCCAAGTCAGCCTGGAATTGGTAACTCTCCAGGAGCGGGTGATAATGCCATACCGGTTGGGAGAAATGCCTTGAGCGTTATTGGTATTAATGGAGATAATTCTGAATATGGGAACGGAGTTAAGGTAGCTGTTATTGACAGTGGAGTGCAGGAGCATGAAACCTTCACAGGTAAAGAAATCAAGGAGTTTGACTTTGTTGTTGGTCAGAATGGAGAAGAATTACCTATTGATCCAGATAATGGTCATGGGACAGCAGTCGCATCAATTATTGGTGGAGCAGATTCGCGCAATCCTGGTGTCGCCCCTGCTTCAGAAATGCTTAGTTTTCGTGTCCTGGATAATGATGGATACACGGATAGTTATACATTAGCCGAAGCGATTGTTGCTGCCACTGATTCTGGTGCTGATATTATAAACATTAGCCTAGGTTCTAATGGTGATAGTGGATTAGTGAGGAGGGCCGTTGAATATGCAATATCGGAGGGAGCTTTGATCGTTGCCGCTACAGGTAATGAGGGTATCAGTTCTATTAGTTTTCCTGCTGCCATCGATGGGGTCGTTGCTGTAGGTGCAAATGATGCGGTCGGCCAGCATGTGGATTTTGCAAATTCAGGAACTAATCTCGAAAACGGAGGTATGAGTGCTCCTGGATTTGGGGTTCTTGCAGCTTGGCCACAGGGCGAAGTTGTGAGTTTCAGTGGAACTTCGGCAAGTGCTCCGTTTGTTTCAGGAGCAGTCGCAGCAGTCATGTCTGAGAACCCAGGAATCTCTGCAAGCTCAGCATATGAATTGCTATTAACTTATAGTAACGAGGCGGGTGCCCCGGGGTCAGATATTATTTATGGATCTGGAACACTTGATGTTGGAAGAGTAATGGAAAGAGACGTCCCGGGAATCACTGACGCTGCAGTTGCAAGTTACTATTACGAATCAAATGCAGGTTCTCAGGAACGGGCACAGATAGTTATTGAAAATAGAGGGACTACAGCGCTTCATAATCTTACTCTTGAAGTCGAATCTGGTAATAAGGAGCAGACCTACAACGTGTCATTTGTGCCTGTCGGTGAGACTGCTATTGTTGAGACTTCGGTTGGCTTGTCAGCTGGAGTTCAAGAGGGAGGAGCTAGCGTTACCACTAAAGTAACAGTTAACGAGAACTTGAATAATTCGGACAGGAATACCGACAATAATTCACTAAACACGATAATAGTGAATGAATCTAATCCTTAAATCATTGCCTAAAATTTTTAATTATAAATTTCAGAGCCTGATTCTTTGAATTGCTCAGCTTTCTCTTTCATCCCTGAGACGATAGCTTCTTCTGTTTGCATTCCGTTCTCCTCGGCATACTGACGTACCTCTTCACTAATTTTCATTGAGCAGAACGTGGGGCCACACATGCTACAGAAATGTGCAGTTTTTGCTCCGTCTTGTGGTAGCGTTTCATCGTGATATTCCTTCGCTCTGTCGGGATCTAGGCTGAGATTGAATTGGTCTTCCCAACGGAATTCGAACCTAGCCTTAGATATGGCATTATCACGTTCCTGAGCCGCTGGATGCCCCTTTGCAAGATCAGCAGCATGAGCTGCAAGTTTATATGTTATAACGCCTTCTCTGACGTCTTCCTTATTAGGTAATCCAAGGTGCTCTTTGGGAGTGACGTAACAAAGCATCGCACATCCATACCAACCAATCATTGCTGCTCCGATACCACTTGTTATGTGATCATATGCTGGAGCTATGTCAGTTGTTAGAGGCCCAAGAGTGTAAAAAGGAGCTTCATGACACCATTCAAGTTGTTTCTCCATATTTTCTTGAATCATGTGCATTGGGACATGGCCAGGCCCTTCATTCATGACTTGCACACCTTTATCCCAAGCTCGTTCAGTTAATTCTCCTTGGGTTTTGAGTTCTGAAAACTGAGCCGAATCGTTTGCATCTGCAATAGAGCCTGGCCTTAATCCGTCTCCTATTGAAAAAGAGACATCATAGGCTGCCATAATATCACAGATGTCATCCCAATGGGTGTAGAGAAAATTTTCCTTATGGTGAGATAAGCACCATTTAGCCATGATGGAACCACCTCTACTCACAATTCCTGTCATTCTTGTAGCGGTCATTGGAACGTACCTTAAAAGAACCCCTGCATGAATAGTAAAGTAATCTACCCCTTGTTCTGCTTGTTCAATTAAAGTGTCGCGGAAAACTTCCCAACAAAGGTCTTCGACTCTTCCATTGACCTTTTCTAAGGCCTGATAAATTGGGACGGTTCCTATAGGAACTGGCGAGTTTCTGATGATCCACTCTCTTGTTGCATGAATGTTTTTTCCAGTTGATAGGTCCATTACTGTGTCGGCTCCCCATTTAGTGGCCCATTTTAATTTTTCGACTTCTTCCTCGATCGATGAGGTGACTGCAGAGTTACCAATATTAGCGTTAATTTTCACGAGAAAATTCCGCCCTATAATCATAGGTTCACATTCGGGATGATTAATATTCAGAGGAATGATGGCTCGTCCCTTCGCCACTTCATCACGAACAAATTCTGGAGTTATAAAGGTAGGGGTTTCTGCTCCCCATGATTGCCCTTTGTGAGAAAAATTTAGTGCGTTCCGTGGATCCTTGTCGGCATTTTGAATGGCCGTGTAAGCTTTTTCTCTGCCTAGATTTTCTCTAATGGCGATGTACTCCATTTCTTTAGTTATGACTCCTGCTCTGGCGTATTGGAGTTGAGTTAATGGCAATTTTCCACCTGACTTCATTGGATTACGCTTGAGTCCAGGGTATTCGAGAAGTTTGTTTTTGGGCTTTTTGCTGTCATTATATCTCTTAGAGTGCTCCTCTGAAATGTAACCATTGTCTTCGGGCTTGGTTTCACGTCCCGTGTACTCCTCAATATCGCCACGATCTAGAATCCATTCTCGTCTTAGTGGAGGCAAGCCCTCCGTAACGTCACCTTTGAAATTAGGGTCTCCCCATGGACCTGATGTGTCATAAACTCTTATAGGTTTGTTTTCCTCGACCAAACCATTTGGTTTTTCGCTGGGAGACAATGAGATTTCCCGCATAGGAACCGTAATATCCTTGTGAATATTACCATCACAGTAGATCCTTGTACTGTTTGGGAATAGTGGCTCTGCTGATATTGTTTCGGAAGATGCTATCATCTATAAAATTTGTTATATGGGGTTGTGGGAATTAGGTCAATTGACAGAATGGAACCTTACCTAAGTTATAAACTTATAAAAAGGCTCCCTACGTCGGTATTATCCATTTCAGGTTCAAAGGGTATTGTCATATGACAATTCTCAGCTGATCTAACAGCACTCCCGCTTTTTACTTTTTTTAATCTTAGTGCTACATAAGAGGTTGGTCAAAACCAATCCACTGCTTAGTCATTATTTTTTACTGTTGCCAAGAATATGTGTAAGTGCCTTATAGAGATCGGGATGAGAAAGCTCATAGCCTAGCTCTTTTAATCGGTTGGAATATACAGGTAAGTCAGCAAGGAGCGTTTCTTCAGCCATTTGTCCAAATATGCATTTCGCCATAAATTCTGGGAATGGAAAAATAGCAGGCCTTTTCAAAGCCTTCGCAAGTTTTGCAGTAAATTCTTTGTTGGTAACTGGTTCTTTGGAAACTGCGTTAACTTTGCCTCGCCATCTATCATCAATAATTGCTTGATGGATGATTTGAAGTAAATCTTCGATGGCGATCCAACTCATGTGTTGTTTTCCAAACCCTATTTTTCCTCCTAAGCCAAGACGCATGGGAAGGAGCATTTTTTTTAAGGCTCCTCCATTTTTTGAGAGAACAATGCCAATCCTTAAGTGACAAACCCTTATGTCTGCAGACTCTGCAGATTCAGTAGCGATTTCCCATTCATTGCAAACAGATGATAAAAAATTTGTGCCTATTGAAGAGTTTTCATCATAGGGTTTTTTACTGTTACCGTGATAGAAGTTGATTCCTGATGCGCTGATTAATGTTTTGGGGGGATCCTTTAATTTTGAAATTGAATCACATAGTAATTTTGTGCCTTGTTGCCTGCTTTTGAGTATTCTTTCTTTTTGAGGGTTATTCCATCTACCACTTGTGATATTCTCTCCAGCAAGATGTACGACTGCGTCCACGCCTTCAATTAAGGAAGAATCTAAAGACATTGACTCAGGATCCCATCTTATGTCCGCCGATGACTTGGGATTTCTAGATAATTTAGTCACCTTCATACCCTCAGATGTCAACAATTGCGTTAATGATGAGCCTATGAGACCAGAGGCTCCACTTATGAGTATGTTTGTATGGCTCAATTTCTATTCGATTGTTAACTATTTATAAAAGTCAGTCAATTATTGGCATTAAACAATAACTGATCGTAATGTTAACGATTTTTAGCATATTTCGGATTCCGATGATATGATCAATATTTAGTTTGATGTCAGCAAAGAAAAAAGAGAACCCAGTAATCACCTCTCGCGGCAAAGGGCTAATTGGGATGTCTTTATTGATGTTTTTGGTGGGTTCTTTATTTGGTCAGCCTTTCGTGGTCCAGTCAGGTGCATTCGGTATTTTGGTTCTCTTTGTTTGTTACTGGATAGCGAGGACTAATATAAAGAGTATTCAATTTATTAGAAAAATGCCGAGTGCTGTTTTCTCTGGTATTGATTTTGATTATCAGGTTGAAATGGCAAATCATGGAAAATGGATAGGATCAAAAAATATAATGGTTTACGATCATTATTTACCTTTCGTTGAGAAAGGTTTTGCCGTTGACGCTATTCGCTCGGGTCATCGTATTGTTGAGGTCTTTAAGTCTAGAATTATTGAGAGGGGAATATCAAGTGGACGAGGGTACAGAGTCACATCTGATTTTCCTTTGGGTTTATTTGAAGTTAGTAAGCGCAGAAAAGGAAATGAGAAAGTGCTCGTGTATCCAAGGCCAATGCTTACCAGAAGATTGGAATCTGCCGTCCTTGGGCACGGCCAGTCTGAAAGTTCGTTCCCTGGTGCAGGAAATAGAGACGGAGAATTTTGCGGAGTTAGAGAGTTTCAGAAGGGTGACAAGATTAATCAGATTATATGGACGAGTTATGCAAAGACTGGAAAATTTATTGTTAGGGATTATGATTTTCCAATTTCAGAAAAGTTATCAATTGTTTTTCATTCGTACTGCCCCTCGGGTAAATTAATTTGGCCTGAAGTCTTTGAGCATTCAATGAGCCTCATAGCAGGTTTACTTATGATGTGTCGAGAAAGAGGTATTCGGTTTGATTTGTGTGGTCCTTTTACAGGGTGGCGTAATGTGGAATGTAAGAACCCTTCAAAGATTGAAAAGTTCTTGGAATTTCTCTCTTATGCAAGGCATGATCCTGAGTCAAGTATTGATAAGATTTCTAAGGTTCTGAGTCAGATGGCAGGAAGGCATCCTGTCTTTCTAGTCAGTGAAACAGACGTCAAATTATGGGCTGATCAATTACCCGCTATGCAAAGAGTAATTCATTGTGTTGATAACAAAGCACTAAAGTCGAAGCATCCAGATCTTAAGTTAATTAAAAGAGTTGCATGAATAGCGTTGCTTATCTGATTTTATTTGCGCTGATTTTAGTTAGTTTGCTAATCAGCATGTTTTTCTCATCTCGAGGAAATTTACAACGGTCGCTTTTTACATCGGCCATATTTTATGGTGCAGTCATTTTAGCCGTTCTGATATTTTCTCTTGTAAGCTCAGAGACTATTATTTCACTGGTTATTGGTTCTGGGATACTCACTGTTGGGATTTCAGTTTGGATATTTGAGTGGAACTTAAAAAAGTTAAGAATCGTCGATAATAGAAAAAACAGAAATTCTCATTGGATAAGGATCTTTGGGATGCTCATTGTGTTGTCCGCAATTATATCATTATTATATGCAAGGCCGCTTCCTTGGATTGGAAATCAGGCTATGGAAGCAGGCCAAGAGGTGAGAGCGATGCTGCCTTCATTTAACCAAATTAATGAAAGAATTAGAAATAGGATTGGATCTAAGGCTAAGGAGACTGGGGAGAGTAATCAAAGCTCAAAAGGATTTGGTAACCGTAGGGAGTTGCCAAGAAGTGGTAATATTACATTAAAGGAAAATGAAGTGATGTATCTTAGAGTTCCAAATGAGGAGGACTTTAATAGATTTATTTCTAGGCCCAACTATGTGAGAAGCAGAGTGCTTGATAAGTATACTAGTGATGCCTGGGAGCTTGATGGTGATTCTAAGGAATGGATTTCAGATGATTTAGATGGATCAGAAGATGGATGGGTGATGATAGGTAAAGGTGACGGAATTGAGCATGAGATTTTTTTACCGAATGCTGGGGGAGTTGGTATACCATCAATTCAGAACGCCATAGGGTTTGGCCTCGATTTTGTTCTCGATTCAGGCGCTGATAACTTTGATGCAGAATTAAGAGGTGATGTAACCTACAAAGCTCTTTCAAGACCATTGGTTTGGAGAGAAGGGAGTGATGATTTTATTCCAGGTAAGATTGATAACAAATTTAGCATTGGAGCCGAGGGTAATCTAGGTCGTAGAATAAGACTGCTTTTTGGTGAAATAACGGAAGAACTGGAGCAAAATTCCAGCCAGAGGTTGAATGCTGTCATGTCTTATCTTAGGCAAAATTACAAGTACAGCACTGAGATAAAGAATGAATCGAGTTTACCCCCAATGGAGAATTTTTTATTTCATGAGTATTCTGGCTGGTGTGATTATTTTGCCACAGCTGCAGCGCTCTTGGCTAGAGAAGCAGGATTTCCTTCGAGAACAGCTTATGGTTATTCCGGAGGAGTCGTTTATGAAGAGGAAAGAGCTATTGCTTATCGTTCAAAGGATGCTCATTCATGGGCTGAGATATTTGTAGAGAACAAAGGGTGGGTTGTTTTTGATGCCACTCCCCCAGGCAGTGGGGCTGCTGTAGTCGCAGAGAAAAAGTCGGAGAACGCTAGCTTTCCAGACTTCCAGAGTTATAAGGATGCTAATTTTGATGAGTCAGAGGCAACGGTTGAAATTTCAGAGAGAAAGCCAAAATCAGTATTTATGTGGCTTGCTATTATTTTTGGAATTTGTGGTTTTTTCTTGATAAGGATTATGATTAGGAATGTTGCTAAACAGTCCAAAGAAATCAGACCAGATGAGAGTGGTAAAAAATACTTACCATGGGATAGGAACTCTCCTGCTTATCTTGTTGAATTTTTAAAAATGTGTATGGAAATGGGGCGGCCCAAGGTTAAGGGGGAAACGGTCCGCGAGGCGATAAGTAAAGTCAGCGGGCTAGTCAAAGGAGAGGAGTCTTTTGAAAAGCTTTCAAATTACCATTATTCAATCCAGTATGCGAGAGGTCACCGGGATAGATCTATTGAATCGCAATTGAAAAGGTCTTTTAGGCGGTTGCGTAAGAAAGTCTAGTCCTTTTCAAGGATCCAGATATTACGGTACCTTACTGGATTACTGTGATTTTGTAATTGGATACTCCCTTGTGAATTCTTTTTTCTAAGTTTCACCTGTTCGTGAATAATTACGTCGTTGTGTTTAACTGTCATTATTGGGGCGTCACCATTTTTTGCAGCTTTGAATTCCACATCATAGGTCTGCCAACTAAGAGGAGGGTAACACATGTTTAAGTCAGGTC
>MDTG01122284.1_pt1 | contig 10938 bp, 11 predicted proteins | sample 811421 | NCBI WGS metagenome assembly MDTG01 (sample SAMN05326645, study PRJNA326480) | marine metagenome | isolation source: seawater | place: Pacific Ocean: South East | collected 2011 | reverse complement strand
TTGTGTCAATTTTCTTTTCAGTCATTATTAGTATACTATTAATATATTTATTTCAAAAAATAAAAGGCCACGTAAAGCTTTTTTTATTATTTTCCATTCTCATATTAATATATTCTATCGGTAAAATTCTACACCTCTCACCTCTTTTAGCAATACTAATCTTTGGAATAATACTGAATAATTATAAAACCTTTTTCATCGGTCGTCTGTCAAAAGTTATTAATCACGATATTGTAAACCATATACAGGAAGATTTCAAAGTGATTATTGCTGAAAGTGCATTTGTAGTGCGCACATTCTTTTTTATTGTTTTTGGATATTACGTTTCACTAAGCTCAGTTTTAAACACCAAGGTGATTATTATTAGCCTCGCTGTTCTTTTTGTAACTTATTTTATTCGATCTTCAATACTCGTCCCATTGTTTAAAGGTAAAATTTGGCCAGAAACATTTATTGCGCCAAGAGGCTTAATTACTATTCTTCTTTTCTTTTCCATCCCGGCGCAATTTGTGTCTGGTCTATCTGTTCATATAGACATAATACCTGGAGTACTATTATTTATCATTCTTGGAACCTCACTAATAATGAGTAATGCCCTCATTAATGTTAAAAAATTTGAACTGAAAAGAAAACTTAACCAAAATAAATTGCACGATATCAACAACGAGAATAACAAGCTAGACGACAATCAAAATCCTAATCAATTAGCCTCAGAGAACGACGCAGATGAAGCCAACAAAGTAGAATCAGAGAGCGACACAGATGATACCAATAAAGTAGAGTCAAATAACGACACAGATGATACCAATAAAGTAGAGTCAAATAGCGACACAGATGATATCAATAAAGTAGAGTCAGGGGAAGATGAAGATCAGACTATTCAAACAAATTAAAATAGACAATACTTTTCTACAAAATAAAAAATAATAATAAATATAAATGAGGGGATTAAGTTATTAGTATTGATATGTTTGTACCCTAAAATTTTCATTCCAATTGAAACAATAATTAAGCCACCTAAAACATTAATTTGATCAATCAATTCAAGTGGAATCGAGTCTTGAAAAAAAAAAGTTAAATATGTAATCCCAGCTTGAAATAAAAACATCGGAATAACTGAAAAAAGTACTCCCACACCTAATGTTGAAGCCAAAATAATAGAACTAATCCCATCCATAATACTTTTAACATATAATATATTTGGCCCCCTTCCCATTCCCTCATCAATAGAGCCAACAATGGCCATAGAACCAACACAATATAAAAGGAAGGCGGTTATCATACCTTCGGTGAAATTTTTGTCTTTAATTCCCAAAAAAATTTTAATCCTTTCTGATGCTTTTACAATTCTTAAATCCAAGCTAAGATACTCTCCAGTGAAAGAGCCAAAAACTAATGACAATAAGATTAATATATAGTTGTTTTGCTGTTTAATAGACATACTAAAACCTAAAAAAATGGTAAAAAGTCCTAGTAAATAAAATATTTTGCTATTAAGTTTCGAGCTAATACTTTTCTTCAAAAACAATCCTAATGTACCACCCAAAACAACAAGAGAAATATTAAGTAGCGTACCTACTGGGATCATGTTTTCTTTAAATTCAACTCAATTAATTGCTCGCTGTCTATGGTTGATGGAGCATCTAGCATAACATCCCTACCAGAGTTGTTTTTAGGGAAGGGGATAAAGTCTCTTATACTTTCACAATTAGACAACACTGCACACAGTCTGTCTAAACCAAAAGCTATTCCTCCGTGAGGTGGTGCACCATATTCAAATGCATCCATCAAAAAACCAAACTTTTCATTTGCCTCATTAGTCTCCATTCCTAGTAGTTTAAAAATTTGTGTTTGTAATTTTTTATTGTGTATTCTAATAGATCCGCCACCAATTTCAACACCATTTATTGCTAAATCATAAGCCTCAGCCCTAGCCAAAGATGGGTCAGTGTTTAGTAATTCTAAATCATCCATATTAGGTGAAGTAAATGGGTGGTGCATGGCATGTAGAAGACCCGTGCCTTCATCAGATTGAAATAATGGAAAGTCCGTAATCCAAACGGGCTTAAAAACGCCGGGTTCTCTAAGGTTTAACCGTTCTGCCACTTCAAGTCTTAAATTGCCCATAGCCATATAAGTTTGTGTTTTTGGTCCAGCCAATATTAATAAAAGATCTCCGTTATTAGCCCGACAATAACCTTTCCAATTATTCAATTGAACTGAATCAAAAAATTTATCTACAGAAGATTTACAAGAATTATCTTCGTTAAACTTACAAAAAATCATACCAGAAGAACCTATTTGCGGTCTTTTCACCCACTCTGTTAAGGAATCTATTTCTTTTCTAGAAAACTTGACACCTCCAGGAACTACAATACCCAAGATTGCTTCCGAATTATCAAAAAGCCCAAAGCCTGAACCTTTACAAATAGATGTAAGATTATTAATCTTTATTTCAAACCTTAAATCAGGCTTATCAGTGCCATAACTGGAGATTGCTTCTTGATAAGTTATCCTAGGAAAAGACTCAAAAGAAATTCCCTTTAACTCGAAAAAAATATTCTTAATTAAGCCCTCAAATGTATTTAAAACATCTTCCTGGTCAACAAATGACATTTCACAATCAATCTGCGTAAACTCAGGCTGTCGATCCGCTCTTAAGTCCTCATCCCTAAAACATTTCACTATTTGATAATACTTATCATAGCCCGAAACCATTAGTAGTTGCTTAAATGTTTGTGGTGACTGCGGAAGGGCATAAAAATCGCCTTGATTGAGTCTTGATGGTACAATGAAGTCCCTTGCTCCCTCAGGAGTAGACTTTATTAACATCGGTGTTTCAATTTCAAGAAAACTTTGAGACCTTAAGTACTTTCTAGTATAAAAAGATACTTCCGATCTAAATATTAGGTTATCTCTTATAATGTTTCTTCTTAGATCTAAATACCTATATTTCATTCTTAATTCATCTCCGCCATCCGTGTCATCTTCAATAGTAAAGGGTGGCGTTTTAGATTTATTAAGTATTGTCAAGTCTGTAACCCTAACCTCAACTTGACCAGTGCTGATTTGCTTGTTAATAGCAGCTCTGTTAACTACACAACCCTTAATTTGTATTACATATTCTCTAGAAACGTGCCTAGCCATTTTCAACATAGACTCATTTAAATCAGAATCAAAAACTAATTGTGTAATACCATAACGATCCCTTAAATCAATGAATGTCATCCCCCCCAGGTCCCTTGACCTGTGAACCCAGCCACACATAACAACATTTTTTCCTACATGATGTTTTCTAAGTTCACCATTATTTACGTTTCTATACATAGAATTAATTTAGTTATTTCAAAATTACACAAAATAGAAATTGTAATTGTTTTGATTTTATATAAATTTATAAATATGACATATTCTCACGAGTTTTTCATGCTTGAGGCGCTAAAAGAAGCGAAAAAAGGCTACTTTAAAGATGAGGTCCCAGTTGGATCAATAATAACTATGGGCAACCGCATTATTTCTAGAGGTCACAATTTATGTGAAACATTATCTGATCCAACGGCTCATGCAGAAATGCAAGTTTTATCTTCCGCCTGTTATAGCCTAAAAACACAGTATTTAACACGATGCACTATTTACACAACACTTGAGCCATGTGCTATGTGCGCTGGAGCGCTTTTTTGGTCTCAAATAAACACAGTTGTTTTTGGTGCCTTTGATAAAAAAAGAGGCATGAGTCTAATACAAAAAAATATACTTCACCCAAAAACCAAAATTGTTTCTGGAGTATTGAACGAAAAGTGCTCATATATTTTGAGTGATTTTTTTCTAAAAAAACGTAAATTGAACAAAAAATAATATTATGTATCCTGAAGAAATTTGTAAACCCATGCGTGAAGAGCTAGTATCCGCAGGCTTTGAAGAGCTTAAAACAATAACTGATGTTAACATCGCTTTCAATAGTGATTGTGAAACCTTTTTAATATTTGTTAACTCTGTTTGTGGTTGTGCAGCAGGTAGTGCTAGGCCGGGTGTAATTCTCTCTACTAAGAACTTGAAAAAACCAAATAAATTTCTAACAGTTTTTGCTGGCCAAGATAGTGAGGCCACATCAAAAGTAAGAGAGTATATGGCCCCATACCCACCGTCCTCTCCTTGCATTGCCCTATTCAAGGCTGGAGAATTAGTACATTTTATTGAACGCCACCAGATAGAAGGCAATTTAAAAGAGGTAATTGCTGACAATCTAATGAATGCATACAATCAATACTGCTAGCTCCTAACTAAAACCGAAATAAATTAATTTTTTAAAATTTTCGGGACCTTAATGTAATCACTATTGCTTTTGGGAGACGACCTTAGCATATCACTCTTAAGGAGCATGTTTTCAACCCTGTCCTCTCTAAAAATGTTTGTGGCGTGGTGAATGTGTGTTAATTCCTTGATGTTTTTAGTGTCTAATTTTTTTAACACATTAATAAAGGTTACTATTTTATTAAATTCATCCAACATTTCTTCTTCATCTTTTAAAGAAATTTCTATTTTGGACAATGTGGCTAATTTTTTTAAAACTTTTTTATTTACTTGCATGTTCTAAAAGGGTATTATTAATAATATTATAGGTCTTGTTTCGCAAAAAGCTTAACTCATTTGAGCTCATTCCTACTGTGCTAATTGGGGAATGTATCACTACTCTTAGTCTACCTAATTTCAAATTTAGCGAATCTTCTGGATATTTTCTTTTATTATCAATAAATGTAACTGGGACAACCGGAACCTGGTTATTTATAGCTAATTTGAATGCGCCTAATTTAAATTTATTTAAACTAATATTTTTAGGGGGAACACCACCTTCTGGAAACACTACTATACTTTTTCCTTTTTTTAAAAATCTATCAGATTTTCTATAGGCTTGATATGCCGATGAAACCATGCCTCGTTCAAAAGTAATCATAGTCTTGTTATAAAACCATTCAAAAATTGATATCTGGGTAACGTTTTTTTTGCCCATAAAAACAAATGTGCCTGGAAAAATTGCAAATAATAAAATTATATCAAACTTAGAAGTGTGGTTGGGGCAAATAATATAAGCGTTTCTAGGATTAATATTTGGAGATTGGTCAACCTGAAGCCAATACCCATTTAGAAACAATACCAACCGGCACCAGTATCTGCAAAAGAGATGAAATAAAAAATATGTTCTTTCAAAGCTTATTAATATGATGTGTGCAGGTGAAAAAAAAAGTAAGCCAAATAAAATAGTAAGCCACAACCATAGCCTCCAAAAAATAAAAAATAAATTAATAGGATTCATAATTATGAATAAAGTTATGATTTATTGGTAATGATTTTATATTTTATCTAAATTTAACAAATGTCTAGAGTATTAACAGGTATTCAAAGTTCTGGCGTGCCTCATTTGGGTAACATTTTGGGTGCAATAGAGCCTGCTATTGAACTATCTAAAAATAATGAGTCGCTATTTTTTATAGCTGATCTTCATGCATTGACAACTATTAAACAGGCCTCTAAGTTAAAATACAATTCTCTGCATACAGCAGCAGCTTGGCTAGCTTGCGGTTTAAACACAAAAAATAGCATTTTTTACAGACAATCTGATGTGAAACAAGTTACAGAATTAATGTGGTATTTAAACTGTATCACCCCCTACCCAATGCTTGCAAATGCGCACTCATTCAAAGACAAAATGAACAGGCTATCTGACGTTAATGCAGGACTATTTACATATCCTGTACTAATGGCTGCAGATATAATTTTATATGACGCAAACGTCGTTCCTGTTGGTAAAGACCAATTACAACATTTAGAAATGACTCGTGACCTTGCAGGCAAATTCAATCATGTCTTTGGAGAAACATTCATTATACCAGAAATAAGCATTAACGATAACACCATGATTATCCCAGGAACAAATGGTCATAAAATGAGTAAATCATATAACAATTGTATCAATGTGTTTCTTCCCGAAAAGTTATTAAAAAAACAAGTCATGAGCATATTAACTGATAGCAAAAGCCTTGAGGAAAAAAAAGACCCACTAAAATGCAACATATATAACATATATAAAATGATAGCTACAAATGAGGAACAAGAAAAATTAAAAGCAAAATACCTAAATGGGGGATACGGATACGGACATGCTAAAACTGAATTATTAGATCTAATCTTAAATAGATATAAATCTCAAAGAGCAACCTTTAATAAACTTATTAATGACCCCCATTACATCGAAGAGGAATTACAAAAAGGGGCAAAACGAGCAAGAGAAATTGCAGAACATGTTATTAGTCGGGTAAAAAGCAAATTGGGGCTAATGCGTTGAAAGATAGTCTGCCACGCCTTCATGTGACTCTTTCATTCCATCATCTCCCTTCCGCCAATTGGCAGGACAAACCTCTCCATTTTTTTCATGAAACTGTAAAGCATCTAAAATTCTAATTGCTTCATCAACATTTCGACCAAGTGGCAAATTGTTGACTAATTGATGCTGAACAACACCCTCCTTGTCTATTAAAAACAATCCTCTTAGTGCAATCATTGACGCACTTGCCACCAACTCTCCATCTTCATTATAATCATATTCACCGTTTAAAACATCAAATGCATCTGATATGGTTTTATTAGTGTCTGCAATTAAGGGATACGTAATGCCTTGAATGCCTCCCTTTTCTTTTGGTAATTGAAGCCAGCCCCAGTGGGTTTCTGCTGTGTCAGTGGAACAAGCAACAACCTCACAGTTTCTTTGTTTAAAATCAGCTAATTTGTTCTGGAAAGCATGCAGCTCTGAAGGACAAACAAAAGTGAAGTCTTTTGGGTAAAAAAATAAAACTACATACTTATTACCTATGTATTGTGTTAATGAAAAATTATTCACTGTGTCTTTTCCATTAATAACCGCGTCAGTTGAAAATGATGGCGCTAAGCCTCCTACTAATCCCATAATACTAAATTTTAATTGTTTAATTTTTGTTTCACTTCGTGAATATAATTAAAATTTCTATTATATTACTGAATAATTAGCCTCCGTTTAATACTAAGGTTATCTGTCATTATCTCAGTAATATAATTTCCACGAGGCAAAAAGGCCACATTTAACAAAACAGAATTGTTAATTAGAGGAAAATTTTGTGAAAACACTCTTTGTCCCAATTGATTAAAAATATCAATTTGATAAGCCTCATTATATAGATTGTCAACCCTAACATTAATGAATTTATTTGTAGGGTTTGGATACAAACTTATATGTTGGTACTCTTCTGCTTGTATACTAGAATAAAAGTCATCACAAATCCCATCTTGATCTAAATCATTTAAACAATTTCCAAAACAATCATAGCCATCCTCAGCATAAATACATGAGTCATCATTAATATTGGCTAATTCATCATAATTGCAGGCAGTTTCTGTCGTACAACCAAAACTATCACCACCACAATCATGAAAGTCATGCAATGCCGCGAAATCTAAAATGGCATTTTTAACATATTCATGAAACTTCATTATTATCCCACCACCATTTTCAAATGACCATGTGTGGCAATAGCTCATAACAGTTCCAATGTTAGGGGAGGGAGAATCAACATAATCTAAACAATCATCACCTGCCATCTCCTCAATATTAGAACAGTTATCAATAGGACCACCCGGCCAGCCACACCACTGTGTGTGTTTTGCACCAAAATTGTGCCCCAATTCATGAGTAAGGCAATAAATATTCCAAAAGAAATACGGAGTAGGCAAGTCAATATAGTCATCCACATCTGTTAATCCACTGCTATAACCATAGCCACTCCATAGGCTACCCAGTCCATTTAAATAAGCGATCCCACCTGTACCAGTATCATTTCTTTTTGAGAATAAGTGGACAAGGTGTCTATCTACGTTCTGAAGACCGTCCTCATTAATCCAATACTCTCGGAAAGAAGATAACATTTCTTGGGGCTGCTCAACATATAACGAATACGGGTCTTCTAGCTCCCAAACCTGAGCAAAATTAGACTTTAAACCAATATTTACTTCATTAAGAAAAAACTCACTAGCTACTGCCAACATTTCTAGTGCCCAATCAATAGATTCTTCATAAGAAGAAAATGTTTGTCTAGTGTAATAGTCAATATCTATAGCTATTTCTGCACACGCTGTATTAGACATAGCCCTATATTGAGGAGGATTCTCTTCATGTGAAAAGCTTGACAAATTAGAAGTCGCACATGTAAAATCAGTATTATTAACCCCGTCCAAAATATTATAAAGCATATAAACTTGTTGAGATTCTGTTTGGCTCGTAGTAAATTGGTCAATTACATAGCTTTGATTATGAAAATTGATAAGAGAGCGTACTCCTTTTTTTGAGAAAATAAAAACACCACTCATAACCTCAGATTCTATTCTATAAGTACACAAACTTGGTTTATATTTTTCAATAACCCTGCCACCACTTGTCTGTCTCATCACATCAATATGTTCTGAAAAAACCTCAAAACGATTTAATGTAATTGGACTAGATTCGTGTGATGCTAGAGGAATTGTAACATATAATTTGTCTGGATTATTATTTAAAACGTTTTCTAAAAACACTTGATTTAACTCTAAAAAAATAATGCTATCAAAATTTAATTTTATAGGGTCCGATTTTAACTGCATAGCTATTAATAAGGAGTTACTCGGTGTATATTGATTAAATAGTGATTGTGCTAGTAAAGAAAATGAAAATATAGAGATAATAAAGAAGGTAAAAAAGATAACTAATTTTTTCATAATAAAAATATTTATAAGTTCATTTACATTTAAATCAAATGGTGTGCCAAACTAAAAACCTGAACCCCCATTCGGACACCAAAACGTTTATAATTTGTTGCATTTGTATTCTGCTATTATTAAATAAAATTGCTATTTTGTACAAAAAATTAATCTATGAAAGCATATAAAGCAAGTTTAATAAATAGTTTAACATTAATAATATTTGGAATGTGGGGATATATGGAAACCTCTTCGACTACGGCTCTAATCCCTGTTGTATTTGGTGTTATATTACTATTTTGTTCTTTTGGTATAAAAAAAGAAAACAAGATGATTGCCCACATAGCCGTATTATTAACATTAGTGATATTAATTGCCCTGATTGGCATGAGGCTACCTAAATCAATTGATAGCGGTGGCATCGGTTTATTTAGAGTTATTATAATGATTCTTTCATCAGGATTTGCTATGTTATATTTCATACAAAGCTTTATTTCTGCACGTAAGAGGTAAGATTTGGAAAGAGTAATACTAATTGGGGCGATAACAAGTGTTCAAGACGAGGTTGCCTCAAGGGAATACTTAAAAGAGCTTAGGTTCTTAACAGAAACAGCTGGTGGGAAAACTATCAAAATTTTCACACAAAAAGTAAACTCAATAAATTCAAAAACGTTTTTAGGCAAAGGTAAGATTATTGAAATATCAAGATATATTTCTAGCAAATTTATTGATACGGCAATTTTTGATGATGAACTATCTCCCTCCCAACAAAAAAACCTAGAAGAAATTTTAAATTGTAAAATTGTTGATAGGACCAACCTGATTCTTTCAATATTTGCCTTAAGAGCAAAAACAGCAACGGCTAAAATTCAAGTTGAGCTTGCTCAACTGCAATACTTTCTACCAAGACTAACAAACCTATGGACGCACCTTTCAAAACAAAAGGGAGGCATTGGAATGAGAGGGCCTGGAGAAAAAGAAATTGAAACGGATAGAAGAATAATAAGGCAGCAAATTTCTTTACTAAAAGAAAAGTTGAGGAAAGTCGATAAGCAGATGACCACACAAAGAAAGGGTCGGGATAGATTAATTCGTGTAGCACTGGTTGGGTATACAAATGCCGGTAAATCAACACTGATGAACCTACTAAGTAAATCTAATGTGCTTGCAGAAAATAAGCTTTTTGCCACATTAGACACAACAGTGAGAAAGGTGGTTGTTAAAAACCTGCCATTTTTACTATCAGACACAGTTGGTTTTATTAGAAAGCTCCCAACGCAACTAGTTAATTCCTTTAAATCCACATTAGACGAATTAAATGAATCTGATCTGCTGATTCACGTGATTGACATCTCTAATGCAGATTTTGAAAAGCACATAAAATCTGTTGAGAAAACATTAAAAGAGATTAATTGTGTAAACAAAGAAACAATAATAATTTTTAATAAAATTGACAATTACAATTATGTGCACAAAGACAAAGACGATCTTACCCCAATGAAAAAAGAAAACCTGTCACTAGATTACTGGAAACAAACATGGATGTCTAATGGCCCATATGAGACAGTATTTGTTTCCTGTATAAAAAAAACTAATATTAATCAGTGTAAAGAGTTAATTTATAAAAAAGTTGAAGCAATCCAAAAACGAAAATATCCATATAATAATTATTTGTATTAATCACAATACCGACAACTTTCATCTCTTAATTCGTGATGAAAAGCAATAGAAGTGTCAAACATTTCATAAATAATACCATCTAATACCTTTTCAAATTCACTTAATATTTCATCATTAATAACATGGCTATTGTTTACAAGGGCCTTTTGAAAAGAAAAAGAGGATGCTCTTATATTAATTATTCCGGTATATATTTGTTTTGACTTATCTATCTCTAATTTATTAAATAGCCATGCATAGAGAACTAATTGAAACAACTTTGGCTTACCGTGTAATTCACTCATGTTTTTGCACTTCAGTTCATTTGGCTGAACCATGCCCGTTTTATAGTCAATAATTCTATAACTGCCATTAAATAGATCAACTCGGTCAATAAATCCAGTTAAATTAATTTTCTCACCCTTTACACTAAAATCAAACTTAAATGCTGGGGTTTTATATTCAAGCATTAATATTATAATTGTATTTCCCTTGTTCACGAGATTACTTTCATGCTGAACA
>MDTG01212604.1_pt1 | contig 10939 bp, 9 predicted proteins | sample 811421 | NCBI WGS metagenome assembly MDTG01 (sample SAMN05326645, study PRJNA326480) | marine metagenome | isolation source: seawater | place: Pacific Ocean: South East | collected 2011 | reverse complement strand
TGGTGAGCTCGACCATCCTGAATCACCCATAGTTTCATTAAAAAATGCTTCTCATATAGTAAAAAACTTATACTGGAAGGGGGATGATTTGATGGGAAAAGTTGAACTTTTAAACACCCCTTCAGGTAATATAGTTAAAGAAATAATTAAAGCAGGACATACTATAGGTATCAGTTCAAGAGGTACTGGTTCAGTACAGCAAACATCTGAAGGACATTTAGCAGTACAACCAGATTTCGAACTTGTTTGTTGGGATTTCGTTTCTAATCCTTCTACTCACGGAGCATTTATGAACCCTATTTCGTTAAGTGAAGGTAAGAAAAAAGTTTCTAAATACCTAAATTTAGATAATATCATTAACGATATATTAAGGGCATAACGGTTTTCCGGAATTTCTATATATTTATATACGAATATGCAGTTCTTACTGCATCAAACTTATATTAATTCAATTGTGGTTTATGAATAACCACAGCAATCCAAAAATTTTTTTGTAATGGCAAATAAAGATTTATTCAAGCAAGCTATTGCTGAAGCTAAATCTATAAGAGAAGCCGCTATTGCTAACGCTAAAGAAGCTTTAGAAGAGACTTTAACTCCTCACTTAAAAGATATGTTAGCTGCTAAACTTCAAGAGATGGAAGATTCCACTGTAGAAGAAGAAGTAGTAAACGAAGTCGAAGAAGTAGAAGAAGCTATCGAGGAAGCTCCTAAAAAAGGAGATGACGATACGATGGAAGAATCTATAGAAGAGGAAATTGAAGAAGCTACTGAAGAAGACGAAATGGAAGAAGCAAAAGAGGACGATCATATGGAAGAAGCACCAGGCGATGACGAAGCTGATGCCGATGCTGAGGTTGATTCAGAAGAATCTGAAGACGAAGCAGAAGACGGAGAAGAAGATATGGAAGTCAAAGACATGGAAGTCGATGACTTAAAAGATTTAATCCGTGATATCATTGCACAAGAAATGGGTGATGATGAAGGTCATTCTGATATGGATGCAGGAGAAATGGAACCTGAAATGGGGGACATGCCGGCTGCTGAAGATGAAGAAATTGATCTTGACGAATTATTAGCAGAGTTAGACGAAATGTCTGAAGAAGCTAATGAGGGCAAGCATGACAAAGAAGACAAAATGGAAGAAGCGCCTAAAAAAGATGATATGGAAGAAGAAGTGATTGACGAAAATAAAGAAGAATCTGTAAACGAAGATAATTCTGAATTGACTCAAGCTTTAGAAACTATTGAAACTTTACAAGCTCAACTTTCAGAAGTAAATCTTCTTAATGCTAAATTAATGTACGTTAATAAAGTGTTTAAGGCAAACAACTTGTCTGAAGCTCAAAAAGTTAACGTAATCGCTGCTTTTGATAAAGCAGAAACTGTAAAAGAGGTGAAATTAGTATTCGAAACTGTATCTGATAACGTTGTTACTAAAACTACTAAAGCTCCTATCAAAGAGAGTAAATTAGGCAGTGCTAGTAAGGCAACAGGTAATACTGCTGCTAAACCAGAAGTAATCAACGAAGTATCTGATGTAGTACTAAGAATGCAAAAATTAGCCGGAATTAAATAATTTTTTTAACCCACAATTAATTAACTAGAATCATGGAAATTAATAATTTATTAGAAAGCGCAAACGGGTATCAAGCTCTTCAAGAGGATGCTAAACGTTTGGCTGACAAATGGTCTGCTTCTGGTTTGCTTGAAGGTTTAAATGAAAGACATGCATCTAATATGTCTATCATGTTAGAAAACCAAGCAAAGCAATTAGTTGCTGAACAATCATCTACTGGTACTTCTGCTATTGGAGCTGCTGGTGGTGGATCTGAGCAGTGGGCTGGAGTTGCTCTTCCTTTAGTAAGGAAAGTATTCTCAGCTATTTCTTCAAAAGATTTCGTTTCAGTACAACCAATGAACTTACCATCAGGTCTAGTATTTTATCTAGACTTTAAATACGGAACTGCAAAAGGTAGCAGAACTACTTCTGATAGCCTTTACGGTAACGTATCAAATGTAACTAAAATGGGAGAAGATGTAGATCCAACAGGCGGTTTATACGGCGAAGGATCTTACGATTACTCTTCTAATTTTGCTTCATCTTTCCTACAATCAGGAAGTTTAAATGCTGCAGTTGCAACCGGTAAATTTACTACTGCATCTTATGCATTTACTGACGAAGCAAGAATCGATTTCGATTTAGACTTTTCTCAATCATTAGCTGACGCAGGTGTGAATGTTAACGTACTAAAAGTAGTTACTATTCATTCTGATCAAATCGCAGGTGCTGATTTAGAAGGTATTAGAGCATTTAGATTATCTGCTGGAGCTCCTAATGCTGGTGATATTGCTGAAGTATATCACAGATTTAACAAAATCAACGCAAGTGGTCACTTAGAATTCTTAGTAAGAATGGGTGCTGCTACTGGTGCTGGTTCGATTGATGCAAGTACGGCTATAACAGTTGAATATGTAAAACAACCTGCTGATAATTCAAGAGGAGATTTTGAAGATAATCCTGCAAGTTCGATTACTATACCAGAAATCAACGTTGAGTTGAAGTCTGAAGCAATTGTTGCTAAAACTAGAAAGTTAAAAGCACAATGGACTCCAGAATATGCACAGGATCTTAACGCTTATCATTCAATTGACGCTGAAGCTGAACTTACTTCTTTATTAAGTGAGTACATTTCAATGGAAATTGATATTGAGATCTTAGATATGCTTATCAAAGGAGCTGTAACTACTGAAAAATGGTCTGCACTTAACAACAAACACTACGAAGGTGGTGCTTGGGGTGTAAGAACTATCGATAACGGTGGTTTATATAACTCTCAAGGTGAGTGGTTCCAAACTTTAGGAACTAAAATCCAAAAAGTGTCTAACAAAATTCACCAGAAAACTTTAAGAGGTGGTGCAAACTTCGTAGTAGTTTCTCCTACTGTTGCTACAGTATTAGAATCTATTCCAGGTTATGCTGCATCTACTGACGGTGATCAAGCTGAATTTTCTTTCGGTGTACAAAGAGTTGGTGCATTAAACGGAAGATATAAAGTATACAAAAATCCTTACATGGTTGAAAATACAATCTTAGTAGGATTTAGAGGTGCTCAGTTCTTAGAAGCTGGTGCTGTATATGCTCCATATATTCCATTAATCATGACTCCATTAGTATACGATCCAAGTACATTTACTCCAAGAAAAGGTGTAATGACTAGATATGCTAAGAAAATGATTAGACCTGAATTCTACGGAAAAGTATTCTGTAGCGATTTAGCAACTGTATAATACTTAAGTATATAGTGATTAAGAGAGGGCTTAACGGCCCTCTTTTTTTTTATCCTTTAGTATTAAAACCTTACTAAAACTCCAACTATTTATTAATAAACTATAATTATGCCAAGTGTATCTATATGGGGCGGTAGCTCTTCATTCTCTTCCGGTCAAACTCCTTTTGGTTTTTACGACAGCGATACTGATTTTCAAACCGATGCTGATAAAGTAGCTAAATTTTGTGCTACTAGATTAGGATACCCTTTAATGGATGTAGAACTTCAATCAGGTTCATTCTATGCTTGTTTCGAAGAAGCTATAACTGTCTACGGTAATGAAGTATTTCAATATAAAATTAGAGAAAACTACTTAAACGTTGAAGGATCATCAACCGGTAGTGCTGTAAACAATCAAATAATTGAACCTAATATAGATAGAGTTGTACAGATAGCTAAAAATTACGGTACTGAAGCAGTTGTAGGCGGTAACGTAACTAGATATACAGGTTCGTTAGAATTAACTGCTAGTATTCAAAATTACGATATGGATCAATGGGCTACAGATAATTCTATAACAGGAGGAATCGAAATAAGAAGAATTTTCTACGAAGCACCTCCTGCTATTATTAGATATTTTGATCCTTATGCTGGTACTGGAGCAGGTATTCAGTCCTTAATGGATGCTTTTGGATTTGGACAGTTTAGTCCTGGAGTTAATTTCATGCTTATGCCAGCTTCTTATGATGTATTAAAGATGCAAGCAATAGAATTTAATGATCAAATTAGGAAATCAGCATTTAGTTTTGAATTAGTAAATAATCAATTAAAAATATTTCCAGTACCTGTAGAACCTGCTAATTTAATTTTCCACTACTACAAAAAAAGTGAAAAATCAGCTATTAACTTTAATAACGATGCTTCTTTGATAACTACACCAGCCGAGGTTCCTTACAATAACCCTACTTATAAATTTATTAACAGTGTAGGTAGACAGTGGGTATTTCAATATACTTTAGCTTTGGCTAAAGAATTACTGGGTTATATTAGAGGAAAGTATACAACAGTGCCTGTTCCCGGAGCAGAAGCAACTTTAAATCAAGCAGATCTACTTTCAGCAGCAACAGCTGAAAAAGAAGCATTGATTACTAATTTGAGAGAAATGTTAGCAGAAACTTCAAGAGGTTCGCAAATGGAAAAACAATCTAATGAAGCTGATTTTTTAAGAAAAACATTAAATGAAGTTCCTTTAACTATACACATAGGATAATGAAACTCATACAGATAATAGAACAAATAAACTTCAATACTTTTGAAGGAATGGTAAGAATTCTTCATGAAGAAGGTAAAGGTGATAATTTAGGTGAACTTTTAAGAGCATTACCAGGAGTAACTACTGTAACTAACGCTGGTTCTTCATCAGATTTAGGTACGATGACTTTTAAAATCAAATTAATAACTCAAAAAACTGGTGAAGAAGCATTTGAAGCTTTTAAAAACAATGCTATGGAGAAGTATAGTGTAATCAAAAATATAGAGTTAGATAAACAAAATATAATAGAGAAGTAATGTTATTCGGAAGTAGAAAAGATTTTGATTTATTAGTTAATATTAATAGAGAACTATTAAAAGATATAGTTGAACAAGAAATACTCATATATAAATTAAGTTTTAGCGATACTAATACTAATATTTATGGAGAAGCGTTGCAAAAAACCTTTTTAGAACCAGTTAAACTAAATTGTTTAATTACTAGAGGTGATCAAGTGGTAGATGTTGATGAATTTGGTCCTGATTTAGGAAGAGAAGCATCATTTGCTTGTTTAAAACAAGATTTAGAAGATATAACGTTAGTTCCTGAAGTAGGCGATGTAGTTATGTGGCATGAAGATTATTATGAAGTAGATACAGTAAGAGAAAATCAATACTTCTACGGTAGAAACGATAAATATAATGTTGGCAGAACAGCAGGACATGGAGCTTCTATATCTATAGTATTAGATTGTCACTTAACTAGAGCAGATAGAGTAGGAATTGCAAGATTAAGATAAAATATGGCTAAAAACAAACCATTACCTAAAACTCAAGCTCAAATTTTTAAAGAGCAAACTGATGCAATAGCGTCTGAATCTACTCCTATACTTCCCAATCTCAAAAAAAGAGAGTTACAACGTACTGTTAAAGGTGACGATGTTAAAAGATTACATATAGGGTTAAGAGATATAGATGAAACTATAGTTTTTTACTTTAATAAGTTTATTAGACCTACTGTAATACAGAATGGCTCCAAAATAAACGTACCTGTACTATATGGTTCACCTGAAAGATGGAAAGCTGTGCAGAAAGACGGGTTTTACCGAGATAAAAACGGTAAAATACAAGCACCTCTAATAATGTTTAAAAGATCTTCAGTAGAAAAGAATAGAAGCTACGGTAATAAGGTTGATCCTAACAATCCTTTGACTTATGGAGTATATAAAAAACAATTTTCTAAAAAAAATGTATACGATAGATTTGGTTTACTTACTAATCGTAACCCGGTAGATGAATTTTACGGAGTTATTGTACCTGAATATGTTACTTTAACTTATTCCTGTATGATTTTTACTGATTATGTTGAACAAATGAATAAAATTATAGAAGCTATCAACTATGCATCTGATAGTTACTGGGGAGATCACGAAAAATTTAGTTTTAGAGCAAGAATAGACGAATATACTACTTCAACTGAGGTAGCTCAAGGGCAAGATAGGTCTGCTAAGACTGAATTTACAATAATAATGAACGGATACATAATACCAGACGCTATTCAATCTTCTATAGCGGGAATGAATAAGTATTATTCGAAATCTAGTGTTACTTTTAAGTTAGAAAGCGTTGGAACCCTAGAAGAACTAAGAGCAAGATCTTCTACCTCTGTTGCTGAAGCTCCTAGTAGATTTTTTGATAGTAGTCAAGCAGGTGCAGGTAGTACATCTACATTAACTTCTGCAGAAATAGCATATATTAACGCTAATAACACCTTTATCGCAAACTCAATAACTGGAAACTGTGCAATATTCAATGGTATTTCATTTATTACTATTCCTACAGGATTTACAGGGGGAACTGAAAGATTTAGTCTGTATATTAATGGTCAATTTGTTCCTGCTTCTCATTATTCAGTAGAAGAAGAAGGAAGTAACATAAAAGTATGTATCAATAGCTCAAGCACAGAATTTAGTATAGATAGTGGAGATCAAGTAGTATTAACCGGTAAAATATCTTAAGATGGCATTAATACATTGGAAACAAATAGATGGTGATCTTGCAAATGCTAGAGTATTGACAGGATCTTTAAAAGTAAGCGGTAGTCTTACTTTAACTGGATCGTTGGATACCGATGGAGACGTTACTATAACCGGTTCACTATTTAATCAATTCAAAGATGTTAACGACTACTTTGGTGTTTCAACAACAACTAAAAAAGATGTAGTAAAAATAGAGGATGACGGGGTAGTTCAACTAGCACCGCTAGACGAAACACCTACTGCTAAAAGCGGTAGTTTATTCTACAGCGGATCAGATGAGTTCTTCCTAGGTTTTAAAAATTAATTACATATTTATAAGATATAATACCACTTTAATAACAGTACAACATGGCAACCTGGAAAAAGATTATAGTTAGCGGCTCATCCGCAGTTTTAGGAGGAGTTAGTATACCTTCATTAACACAAAACAATTTAGTAATAGTAGGAGGTTCTGGAGCCTTATCAAATTCAGGTATCACCTTATCTAGCTCTACTGCTAGTTTTGGTGATGTATCTTTAATTAGTACTAGCGGAGGTTCAAATATTTCAGGTTCATTTAGCGGTTCATTTACTGGTACTTTTGTAGGTACTACTGATTTACCAGATTTAACTGACGGTAATGGTATAGCAGACTTTACATACGACGGTGCTAGTGCAGCATCAGTTGCTATTCAAATATCAGGTTCTACGTTAGATTTAGGAACTAATGGAGTTAGAGTAGCCGACGGAGGTATCACAGCTACTCAATTAGCAACCTCAGTAGCAGGTACTGGTTTAGTAGGTGGCGCTGGAACTGCTTTGAGTGTAGATCTAAATGAAGTCGCTGGAGCAGAAGTTGTAGTAGCAGATGATGCATTAATATTCCTTGATGCTTCTGATGGTAACGCTACGAAAAAAGAGTCTATTCCTGATTTTGTAGCAGGAATAGCAGGTACTAACATATCAGCTGATGGTGGTCAGCTTAGTTTACCATCTACTATAGCAGGTGCACATACATTTAATAATAATTTAACTGTAGATGGCGATTTAACCGTTAAAGGGACTACAACTACTCTACAAACAGCTAATTTATTAGTTGAAGATAAATTTATATTATTAAATTCAGGTTCAGCTAACCCTGATGAAGGTGGTATTATTATAGATGAAGGTTCAGCAGCAGGACATGCATTTGTGTATGATGCAGATGCTTCTAGATTTGCATTTACAAGCTCATTAGCTCATAATGCAGCAAGCGTTACACCCGATGCTTTCGTTGCAGCAGTAGTTGATGAAGCAGCAAGTCACACTGACGTTGCTGAGTATCAAAAAAATGGTAATATAAGGATTGCTTCTAACGGAGATATCTTTATTTACTCTTAAAAGTTTTTAATTTAAATATAGTTATATGGGATTATTAGGTAAACTGAAAGTTCAGAAAGAAAAAGATGAACTTACAATTCAAGATTTAAAATTTTTATTAATTAAACTAAGAAGTGCAACCTATACCGGTGAAGAATTCGAACAATTTTATCAAGTTTGGGTAAAGTTAACCGATGCACTAGAACAAAAAAATAAACAGAAGGGGACTTAAGGTCTCCTTTGCTATTTATATTAAAGCTTTTATAGGCCTGAAAAGGAAGTGGGCTCTTCGGAGTTACCAACCGTAATAGTAAAGATATGCCAAACTGGAAAAAACTGATAGTTAGCGGTTCAGACGCTACACTTAACTCTATTAATGTAACTACTACCGGATCCTTCGGTTCTAATGTTACTTTAAAAGGATCACCACCTAATTTAAGATTAGCCGATCAAAGAAACTTAAATGTTGGAGATTGGGACGATGTAAGTCTAGGTAAAATTGAATTCTTTACCTCTGATACAACTTCTCCGGGTGCTAGAGTACTTTCCGAAATACAAGCTTTTAGCGGAACAGGAGCTGCCTCAGGACCTGAATCGCAACTTAGATTTAAAACCTCTACTATTACTGATGCAACCCCTCAAACTAGATTAACCATAACTGCTGCTGGTAATGTTGGTATAGGAACTACTTCGCCTACAAGAGATTTACAAATAGGTGATGGTTCTACTGATTCAGTGTTAACAATAGTAGCACCAAACACAGGATTATCACAAATAGGATTAGGCGATACAGATGACGATAATAGAATGCAAATAATTGCTGACCATAATTTAGATTTATTTTCTATTCAAACAGGTGGCGGTACTGGTTTGAATAGTGGCAAAGATAGGTTAGTAATTGATAGTTCTGGTAATGTTGGTATAGGGCTAACCTCACCCGCTGTAAAATTGCACGTTGATGGTTTTGCAAGATTAAACGGAAGTTTACAATTAGCAGGTACAGATAGAAAAGTATTAGCTATTAATAATACTAATTTAATTTTTGGTACTAATAATACCGAAAGAATGCGAATTACAAGCTCAGGAGGTGTTGGTTTTGGAACTACTTCACCTAATTTTGCAGTAGATATAGGGGGTGGTGATTTAAGAATGGAAAGCACTCATGGGATTAGATGGGGAGGTACTGGTTCTAATGCTACTAATTTTGTTATGTATGATTCAGTTAGTAATATGCCATCAGGTAAATTAGTAATAGCCACTGCAAATCGTGCTGTTACTTATTTTTCTATAACTAAATCAGGTACAGGAGCTACATCTGAAGAAGGAAAAATACAATTTGGTAAATACGGTTCAGGTAACATTACAGGTACTGCTACACAAAGATTAGCGGTAGATTCAAGCGGTAACGTTATAGAAGTACCAATTGGTGCAGGAGCTGTTGATGGAAGCGGTGCTGCTAATAAATTAGCTATATGGTCAGATTCGGATACTTTAACTAGCGATAGTGTATTACACTGGGATACCTCAAATGATAGATTAGGTATAGGAACCGATTCTCCGTCATCTAAACTATCTGTAGTTAGCTCTACAACTAATAGTGAAGATATTCTTGCTTTAAAATCTGGAGCTGATAACGTTAATGAATATTTAGGAATAACTTTTACAACCGGTGTTGGAGGATCTGGACCGCACGGAGCGATACGCGTTTATAATGGTCCATCAGCTAGCGATTCATATATGTCACTTCTTACCACTACTAATGGTGGGACTTTAACGCAAGGATTAACACAAGATCATTTAGGTAACATAGGTATAGGAACTACTACACCAGTAAGAAAATTACATGTAGAAGGTAATAGTGGAGGTAATGAATTATTTTTAGCTCAAGATACTAATAGTACGCTAGGAACACTAATCGGTAGATTCAAACAAAATGATGGTACTAATAATCCTTTCTTAAATATACAAAGTACTTCAACAGGAATGTTACTTAATACAGGATTTTCGACAGGAATACCTGGATCATTTGTTTTACAGTCTAACGGAGGTAGTAGTTATTTAGCTTTTCAAACTGCTGGAGCTAACGAAAGAATGCGAATTAATAGTTCTGGTAACGTCGGAATAAATAATACAAATCCTACTTCCGGTAGATTAGTTATTAGAGAAGATTCAGGATATGGTATTAGAACAGAAAATGCATCAGGATATACCTTCAGAGTATCAGGTTCTGGACTTGCCCAATTTGGAGGAACAGTTGAAATTCCTGATTATATAACACATGTAGGGGATGGTGATACTAAAATTGGTTTCAATACTGATAATGCTGTTGAAATAAGAGCCGGAGGTAACCTACAGATAAGTGCTGATTCAAGTCGTTCTTATTTAAGATTCCAAGGTAGTAATAAATTGATGACTGATAGTGACGGTGTTATAGTTACCGGTACTATTAAACTTAACGAAGCTTCTAATGAAATAATAAAATCTGACGGTTCTATTAGATTAAATATAGATTCCAATAATGATCAAACAGATAGAATATTTGTAGTATCACACGGTAGTAACAGTGAATTATTTAGAGTTCAAGAAGACGGAAAAGTAGGTATTGGAACAACATCCCCTGTTGAATTATTACACGTAGGTAATTCATCTGTAAATAATAATTTTATATTTGTTGATAAAAAAGATAACAGTGCTGCAGGAATAAAAATAGCAGAATCAGGAAGTGGAAGAATAGGTTTTATGAGAGTTAATCTTAGTGAACAACTAGAAATAGGAACTGAACACACTAACGATTTATTTTTATTAACTAGCGGATCTATTAGGGTTACTGTTAAAGATGACGGTAAGGTTGGTGTTGGACTAAATAATCCATCGAGACAACTGGAGGTAGCATCACCATCATCTTTTGTTGCTACTTTAAATTCAACTCAAAATAATTCATTTTTAAGTTTTGTAGATGCTAATACAAGTAGCGACACTTTTGTTGCAATTGGATCAGAAACTGGTGATTTAATTTTTAGAACTGGAAACACAGAAAGA
>MDTG01126782.1_pt1 | contig 10939 bp, 16 predicted proteins | sample 811421 | NCBI WGS metagenome assembly MDTG01 (sample SAMN05326645, study PRJNA326480) | marine metagenome | isolation source: seawater | place: Pacific Ocean: South East | collected 2011 | reverse complement strand
CGTACTGATGGTCCGCGATTAATTTAAGCCGAGTGATCAATCTGACTACCCTTAATTCCGCTAGGCTTTTCGTTAGCATCGGCATCTAAGTCCGTCTCAGGCTTAAATCGAAACCATTGGCATTCTCTGCCGTCTATATTTATTACCTGAGAGCAAGGAAGCGCCTGACTTTTAAAATTCATCGCCTCACACTCATACGGAAACCTAGCGTCCCAGCTGATTCTAAAAAACCGACATTTCCAACAGTTGGGAGTATCGCTCATTTGCGCTTCTTCCGATAAATATCGGTGTAGTATCTATACGCAACCATCAGCACTACACCAACGGCAAAGGTATAGCCAACTACCGCGCGCCCATCAATGCCCGCTGGGATTTGAAAGTCTGGACGAATCCACATCATCATCAGGACTGGTATAGCGACCAATAGGTACACCCTGATTAGTCGACACACTCTGCAGTCAGGGCCGCCAAAACGAAACACTCACACCTCCTTTGCTGTGCATCAGTGTACCCGAGACTGTCAACGGCTTAAATTCGATTCTAACGTGGTAGAAAAATCCAATGATTTTTAGTCGAAAGTTTCGTGTTTCATACTCGAGGTCTGTCACAATCATTTTCTGGATAGGCTTGTCTCGAGGTAGATTTCAAATATGTACATCCACAACCGTAGGCCCTAATTATTGAGGCAAAACGACGTTCTCATTACACAGATGTAGGCGTCTTGTGTAGGGATTAAAATTATTTTCTCAAAATGCATCGTCGAGCGATTACCGTGTTATGTCAGATACAAATGGAAACATAATTGCTACGTCACCCGCTTGGGAGGGTCTCTATAGTCCGATAGGAGCCTCACTTGCTCATCTCGCTGATAAATATTTTATTACAGTTGTGCAGAGCCCTATCATGCAGCTCGAATTGGTCAATGATGCAATAAGGCGAGCGGTATTGCGTGAACTCGCCGAATGGGACGAAATTAAAGCTGACTATACAGTGACAGTGGTTTGCTCAACACCTGAAGCGCCTGACGCTCTGGAACAGTTTGACGAGCTCTGTGAAGCCCTGCGGCTGCGCAAAGATCGTCTTAAATTTGCTGCAATAGATCAAGAAACTGCCATTAGCCTGTCCGAGGTTTGCCACATCAAAGAGATTTCTAATTTTCCCTGCACAAGCGTGATGATTCCCGAGGTACCAGGAAGTATCAGGGAACTTACGAATCTAATAGCCAAACGAGAAGAAGAAAGAGAACTATGCCTAATATTTGAGCCGGCTGAATCACCTGGTTGGATAGCAAAAACGCTTATCGGAAACGGCGTGCGAACTATAAGAATGGGATTTTACAAATATAAGGTCATCCAGATGGCAAGTTTACCGCCGGCAGATAATCCAACATGGTGGGTGGTAGTCAACGACGCTGCTATGGTTCCAGAGATAGCTCGAGGGTTAAAAAGGCAAAACATCAAATTTTCGAATGTCCGATGGATAGGTTCGCGTCCGTCTGTTGGCTCAGCGCTAAAGAAAATTTTACCCAAGTCTGAATACATCGAGGTCTCCGAACTTAGCCCTGATGTGATACTCGACAAAATAAAAAATTACATCAATCCAGCCTTGTAGTCAGCTTCAGTCAACGTCCTCGTCAATCTCGCCTCGATCCTCCAACAAAAAGTTTAGAGGCAGTATCGGCTGTACCGCATATAAATCCAGCTTAAGCAAGTCTCCCAAAGTATTTGCGATGTCTTGACAACTGTTGACTGCTAACATCCCATCAACTTCCCCTTTCTGGTAACGAACACCAAGTTCATACACACTTGTAGCAAACTCTAGCGGAATATATGCCATCGTCTGTCCATTAACGGTATTGACGGTCTGGTAACAGGTCTCTTCTGTCGCAGCGGGTGAAGGAGGAACATCATCACCGCCGGCGATAGCGATCATTCTAGACTCCTCGTACCCGGCCCACGCTTTCGTTCCAGCTACAAAAATCTTATCCATGACCACTCTGATCCTCACCGCCTGTCTGACTCGCAGTGCCCGTTTCTCGCGAGAGTCTCCCTCGGCGGCCACGGTTTGTTCGAAAATCTTTTTGGCAGTGGACCTTTGGGCTGCATCAGAATCACCGGACTGCACCCAATCAAATAAGCCCATAAAAAACCTTTTGGCTATCAGCCATTATCGGTTGAAATTTTGTTTAAGATCTCATCTGCGTTTAATGAGGGCACTTCCATACTGCGTGTGCCGCTGCATTTCTTTAGTGCATAGGCTGCCAAACCGGGGTTAGAGGTTACCCATACAAGCCCCGCAACATCCTTTGCTGCCCTATTAAATCCATCAACAGTGCTCGAAACAGACGAAACATCGTTCACTAGAACATAAATCGGCAGATCATTTGCAGGGATTTGTTCTACGGGCTGTTTTACCCCATTAAAAATGGGCAACCTGACAACCTTCTGTCTGGCGGCGATCAATTGCCTCGCAACTGAACCAGATTCCTCTACCTCCTCGAGCACGAGACACAACTCGTTGTCCTCCGCACGCTCAGTTACTCTCTTCGCGAGTTCCATGCCGCTTCCCGGTGTCTTCACTGGCACCAAAATTTCTTGGGGGCCTACTCTATCCACGTCACAGGCTCGCAGAACTTCGGAGAAGGCTAGGGCGGTATCGTCATCGCAGGCGCTGTATTTTAGGCGCTGAACCCGTAGCTTAATGGCCAAAACCAAGTCATCAAATTTTATAAGAGCTTCGGGGCTCTCAGGATTCGCTGCGATTAGATTGAGTGCTCTTTTATCTTTGACCTCGTCCCAGTCGGCTAACTCTCGCAGCGCAGCGCGCTGCTTTGCATCGTTTGTTACTTGAAGCGTTTTCGTTGGCGATATTTGAACATTGACCCAGTACTTAGGACCTGCCTTGGCTAAGGCATCAGCCAATGGATGATCCGTAATGCCCCATGAAGGCAAAGTAACTATAAGATTTGCTATTTCGACCGCCACGGCAATTCCTTAAATTGTCTTATCCTCAACCAGTATACACTGACACAAGTGAGACAAGTTATCCAGCCAAGCAACGGACCTTATGTAGCCCTCAATCCACGAAAATCAAAGCATTCAGGAATACTAAAAACATTTCCTATTTATGCAAGTACGCTGCACAGGACCGCGCGAGTCCGAACCAATGATCCGGTAATCGCCGTTTGGGTAGATTTGGCCATAAGTTTTCCAACGCTTCCTGCCGGCAGTATAGCCTTCAGTGATGGTCAGACTGTTAAGCCTCCTCTGCGATTGCATCGGCATCCAGCCGGATCGATTTTTGATACCAGGCGATGAGCCCAACGGCAAGCGACGGACTTTGCTGTCATAGATATTACCTGTCAAATTATCGTGGCAAATAATCTGACCTTGGCTCCCGGAGCAAGTCGCTTGCGCCTGTAATACCAATAAAAAAGACCCGCCGCACGCTAGGATTAGTGTCAGCAGCTGATGCATTAATCTCCTCATATATAGTGAATCGACCGAAATCAGCTATCCTTGATCTGCAATCGATGTCATTTTCAAAGAAATGCTCAGCTAATCGCCAATAAAGGGCACACTCGATCAGTTCCCGCCATCAACATCCCAAGACCTCATTGAACCTGGCGTTTATGCTTTTTATCTATTAGGCGAGCGACCGCTTTCCCGAGAGGCGCTGAAATTTCAAACCTAACTGGCAACCAATACCCCCGGATTCTGCCTAGATAGAGGGTTCGATGAATCTCTGATTCGGTAGAACGGAACCAGCCTTTTTTTGTTGAAAATCCGCCAATCCTTTTCACAGTGATGTCGCAACGATGGGTAAAACCACTAGGGTTACCAGGAACGTCTTTGTCAAGCGTTTGAAGACCACCATCTTGGATCTTCAGATCATACCTTCGCACCCCGTCGAATATGCGATAAAAGCCGACACATTTTTCGGTGTTATCCAGCATTCGTCCAATTTCGAAAACCGGAGTAAAAGGATCAACCGTATCTATAGTCGATTCTTTAGAAACCGGCGTTAATCCATAATCACGCGGTTCGGACCTATAAAGATCGACCGTCGGCGTTGACCCCGAGGCCGGCCAAATTACTGTGATGTTACTGTGCGTATCAGCCCACGTACTTTCACCATTCAATAATTTAGTCCCGTCGCGCGAGTGCAAAATTTCTAGTGTTGATCGAAAATCTGAAAACCATGCAACTGCGCCACGTGACTCAATATCAGCGGTCACAGACCTCACATCCTGTGAGTCGAGCAGTTCAACTTTTACATCTGCGAGCGTCACAGGGCCCCAGTCAATCTCGTAGTACATTGGTTGACCATCAAATGCGACTGTCGAAGCGCTAAATGCCGCGACGGATAACCAGGCTGCGTTCCTCATCTAAGCGCCTCTTCTCGGTTAATGAACACGTCAAACCGCGACTGCCACATCGCAGCCTTTTCTTCATTAAAAAAAGGAGACCCAGCTTCGTCATACAAGCGAGTGAGCCCAAGTGCACTATATCCGACACCTTTTCGATACGCTTCTACATAAAAAGCTTCGGCGCGGCCTAAATCGGCCTCCGCGATCCCATTACCCGTGTGGTAAACCACAGCCAAGGCAAACCATGCGGCCGGATATTCAAGTGCTTTCGCTCTCTCAAACGCTGCCAGCATGGCGTCACCCTGGTCAAGTTTCAGGTATCCACGGCCAAGTTGGATCCAATATCTGCCATTATGAGGAGCAGAGTTGACTGCTTCTCGGCAGGCGTCAATTACCAGTTTTCCTTCAATAGCTGAGTATTCAACCGGAACGGTTTGATGATCGGGGTCGGCGCCAATAGAGGCCAAGCGGTCACACAGATCACCGGCTGTATCCCCAAACGATGACGTAAAGACTGAACTAACCGTTAAGACTAGGAAAAGGAGCCAGCGCACTCTTGCAATAGACCAAAGGCTCCCGTTTTGTATCTGGTAGCTCAATGTATATGACTTCACCGACAAGAATGCCATGATCACCTCCATCGTAGACTGCATAGTGGCGGCACTCTAAATAGGCAAGACATCCGTCTATTTTTGGGCTTCCATTAGGACCTTTAGAAATCTGTAGTCCAGTTGCTTTATCTATACCAGACTTCGCGAACTGCCACGCCAATGGACCCTGATCTCCCGCTAGAATATGGATACTGAAATAGTCGGCATCTTTTAAACCAGTATAACAATCAGCGTCTTTTGCGGGACACATTAGGACCAACAGTGGATCGAGTGATAGCGAACTGAAGGCACTAGCTGTCATTCCGATCACCTGGCCCTCGGGATTATGTGCTGTCGTCACAGTGACTCCCGTTGGAAACGAGCCCATGGTCTGCTTGAAAAGATCTTTAGAAACCCTCATCCGCCTGCTTTCTTAGCTTGTAACCCTTTTTCTTTTAGAAATGTAATGACGGTGTTTACGTGATCACCTTGAACAACGATTTCGCCACCTTTTACTGAACCACCCGTGCCCAGTTTTTGTTTAATGGCTTTACCTAGGGATTTCAACTCCGCCTCGCTACCGGGAACGCCCCAAATAACGGTAGCCTCTTTCCCGCCGCGGCCTTTAATTTCTCGCCTCACACGACAGATTGAATCATACGGGTTTTGCGCATGATTAGCTTTTAAGTCAGGTTGGATACGTCCCGACTCAGTTGAATACACGAGCCGAGTTCCCTTAAGCATTTACAGTTCTTCGAGTCTAGATTCGATGTCCGGACGAGCCATCGCACGAATCAAATCATTAATTCCAACGACACCGACCACATCACCGACATCATTGGTGACTCGCGCCTGCGACGACGGTGACTCGGTAACTAGCTGGGCCGCATCCTCGACCAACATCTCAGCTGACAACTCAGGGCCTGGTTTATCGTTTGGAACTTTCATAATCGTCTTCAATTGAATTACTCGACCGCGGTTAATATCTTTCGTGAAGTCTGCAATATAGTCATCCTTCGGTTTCAGCACAATCTGCTGGGGAGTGCCTTGCTGAATCACCTGACCATCACGCAGAATCGCTATTTGATCACCGATCCGCAGCGCCTCCTCCAAATCATGTGTAATAAAAACAATTGTTTTGTGAAGTTCTTGCTGTAGATCCAAAAGAATGTTTTGCATATCCGTTCTGATCAGTGGGTCAAGTGCGCTAAATGCCTCATCCATAAGTAAAATGTCTGCATCTGTTGCCAGTGCGCGCGCTAGACCGACACGCTGCTGCATACCACCTGAGAGCTGGCCCGGAAAGTTTTGTTCATAGCCCGCTAAACCAACGCGCTCGATCCAATGTGCCGCCTGTTCCTCGGCATCTTTTTCCGCCAGCCCCTGAATCTCTAGCCCATAGGTGGTATTTTCCATCACGGTTCGGTGTGGCAATAGTGCAAATCTCTGGAACACCATAGATGCACGATTACGCCTAAAATCACGTAATGTTTTGTCGTCCATCTCGAGTACGTTTTCGCCATCGATCCAGACCTCTCCTACGGTGGGCTCTATGAGGCGGTTTATGTGCCGGATAAGGGTTGATTTTCCGGACCCGGAAAGACCCATTACAACTTGGATACCTTGCGCCGCTATCTTCAGATTTATATCAGACAAGCCAAGGACATGATTATACTGATCATTCAACTCCTCCTTACTGACTCCACCACGAACTTTTTCGAGCATCCCCTCAGGATCGTCACCAAAAATTTTGAAGAGCTGTTTAATATCAACTTTAGTCTCCAAATCACTCATCCTGGCCTCCGCGGTGACTTTGAAGACGCTTACCATAGCTTTGACTAATCCGATCAAAAATAATCGCCAAGGCCACGATAGCGAGGCCATTCAAAAGACCCATCGCGAGATATTGATTAGAGATAGCTTTCAAAACGGGCTGACCGAGTCCCGTTACTCCAATCATTGACGCGATCACGACCATCGCTAACGACATCATAATTGTCTGATTCACCCCCGCGAATATATTTGGAAGTGCCAGAGGGATCTGAACTCTCACCAGTTTCTGCCACGGGCTAGCACCGAAAGCATCTGCCGCTTCGAGGACTTCCTTATCGACTAATCGAATCCCGAGGTTTGTCAGCCGAATCATAGGTGGTATCGCATAAATCACAACCGCAATAAGTCCGGGTACTTTCCCGATACCTAGGAGCATCACGACCGGAATCAAATACACGAAACTTGGTATGGTCTGCATAATATCCAATATCGGAGTAACAACAGCCTGCACACGGTCTGATCGCGACATCAGGATTCCAACAGGTAGTCCAAGACCGAGGCACAGCATGGTGCAGACCACTATGATGCCGACTGTGCTCATAGTGTCTTCCCACATCCCAAAGAACCCGATCAGAAAAAGGCTAACCGCTGAACCGATCACAACCTTAACACTTCGACTTGCGACCCATGCCAGAACCGCGACGACGAAGATAAAAACGGGCCAAGGTGTTACAAGAAGAAGTTTCTCAAGCCAAACCAGAAAATGCAGTAGGGGTTCGAAAAAAGACTCAATGTCCTCTCCGTACGACCTGGTAAAATCTTTAAACCCCTGATCAATCGCTTTTCGGAAGTCACGCAAATCGTGTCTCCCAAGCTTGGGAAATTCAGTTAACCAATCCATAATTTGGCCCTAAAACACAAAACGACCGGACTGATCAAACACATCCGGCCGTTCCGAGCAATCACCTTTGATTAAAGTGATTTCTTAATGCGAGCAGCCGCGTCCTTAGATACCCACTGAGACCAAGTTGCTTCTTCATTCAGCATAAATTCTAACGCTGCTTGCTCCCCAGATGCCTGGTTATCATGCATATAACTGAGGTATTTGTTCAACAACGCCGCTTCGAAGGTACGGTTCTTTACGTAATCTGCGACTTGTGGCACCCGTGTTGCAAAATCGACTTGGGCTAATGAGACAACCTCTGATTTCGTCCACTTGCTTCTCTTCGGATTGTCACACTCTTCGACAGGCTTAACGATGCAATTATCCCAATGTTCTTGGTCAAAGCCAGAATTGAAATCAACTAGTTTGAGATTGTATTTACCGGCCAATGTAGTTGGTGCCCAATAATAGCCCAACCAGTTTTCACCTCGTTCACTCGCCTTCGCAATAGAGCCATCTAAACCAGCCCCCGAACCAGTATCAATCAACTTCCATCCGGCGGCTTCCATGTCAAATGCGCGGAACAACTGGTTTGTTGAAAGTTGACAACCCCACCCTGAAGGACACGTATGAAGTCCGCCTTTAGAAGGGTCTTCCGGGTGTGGGAAAAGGTCTGGTCGAGCGATGATATCGTCGATGGTTTTCAGTTCAGGGTGTGCCTTTGCGGCCGCTGCGCTCATCATCCAGCCCTCTCCGGCGCCCGAAATTGGGGACGGATTCAGCTTTATCAGACGGTTCTCTTGAACCGCCGCGTCGATAGCAACAGCAGCAGCGTTTGCCCAAATTTCAGAGGCGATATCTGGGGTCCCTTTTTCATTCATGGAAGTAATTTGGGGCATCGTACCCGCAGTTAAGTATTCAACATCGCATTCGTAACCGCTTTTCATCACGAAACCGTCAAGCCGGGCTAAAAACTCTCCCGAAGCCCAGTTCATTTCACCAATAACTACCTTCCCGCAATCTGCAGCCACCTCTGCTGTTTCTTCCTGCTTTACTCCGAAAAAAATAGCGACCGCTACGGCAGCGACTCCCAGCGCTAATAGTATATTTCTCATTGTTTTCTCCCAACCTCAAGATTCGCCATAATGTTTACGACACGAAATATTATTTAAGTCTACATAAAGGAAGTGCTATACACAAACCCTCACAAATTCAAATATTTACACTATTTTCCTCTCGATCTCGTTTATTTAGCCTTAAAAAATTGCTTTGACGTCAAAATTTAACTTGGGAAATATAACCGGCTTCATTACATTCTACACAAACTATGTACATACAAAGGTCGTGGGAGATATAGGGCAGCGTGCAGACACAGAATCTCGAAACAGAAGTACTAGTGGCTCTAAGGCGAATCGTTCAGGCAATCGATCAACATTCTAGCCGACTCGGTAAAGATTTTGGGCTTACAACGCCACAACTTTTAGTATTGCAGACTGTAGCAAATACCAAGGAACAACCGATTAGAGCCATAAGTGCTGAAGTGAATCTGTCGCAGGCCACAGTGACATCTATTGTTGACCGCCTCGAGCGCCGAGGGCTTCTTGAAAGACAACGGTCAGGAATTGATCGGAGACAGGTGTTCCTTGTGATCACAGAAGCGGGCGAAGATCTACTAGCGAAGGCTCCCAAACCGCTGCAAGAAAATTTTCTTCGCCGGTTTGAAGGGCTGCGTGAATGGGAGCAACACCAGGTGGTGTTCGTTTTGAAGCAGGTGGCAGAGATGATGGGGGCGCGCCATATTGATGCCGCTCCACTCCTCGATACTGGCGATGTTACCCGAGGCCACCAGACGCCAGAAACGCAGCCTGATTTGGAGCCAGTTGTCCCGACTGATAGTCAATAAACGCTTGTTTCAGTTCGCCTTCGGTCGATAAGACAAAAGGTCCATGACGCGCGATTGGCTCATTCAGCGGCGCCGAAGATATAAGAAGGCCGCGACCTGAACCGTCTAGCGCAACATCTCCAATACCTTCCATTACTGCTAAGTCACCATTTCCAATGGTTTGTCCCTCGATCGATAAACGACCCTCAAAACAGAATATGATGGTCGTGTCGCCATCAGTCAAAGGAATAATGGCCCCTCCTTTTGTCGATTTAATGTCGACCATCAAAACAGGTAAATGTGTTTTTGCTGGACCAATGTGACCGAATAACTGGCCAGCTATAAGACGATAAGACACATCATCCTGAGTAAATTCAGTGACGTCAGTTACCGGAATATCTTGGTATCGAGGCTCACTCATCTGTAAGCGTTGCGGGAGATTCAACCAAATCTGAAATCCCCAAAGACTACCATTCGATTGTTCCGGCATCTCTGAGTGCAAAATACCGCGGCCAGCGGTCATCCATTGAACCGCGCCGTCCTCTAAAAGACCCGCATTACCAGCGGAATCGCGATGACGCATTTTTCCCTTCAGCATGTAAGTCACGGTTTCGAATCCGCGATGGGGATGTGGAGGAAAACCTGCAACATAACCAGAAGGATCATCGTTTCGGAAATCGTCAAACATTAAAAAGGGATCAATGTAATCCGCGCCTGGCTGACCAATCACCCGACAAATGTCGACACCAGCCCCGTCAGACACTCTCCGACCATGGATTACTCGGGCAATAGAACGCATGACTCTTTCCTTTTTCCTGTTTGCCCATATTCTAAGCCCAAATCAAGTGTTTAGAGGAGAATTACCGCTGATAATATAAGTCCTCACTGGCACGAAAATCGAGGAGCTATGATGCCACAACTGAATTGTATTGATCCGCGCGAGCAAGTCATAGAGGTGACGTTCAACCCTGGTGAGACCCTTTTACAGGCTACAAACCGCGCAGGTGTGGACGGCATATTAGCCGAGTGTGGTGGCGGCTGCTCATGTGCCACCTGCCACGTGATCCTAGATCACAGTTGGGACGGAACACTTGTGGGGCCGAGCACACAAGAAGCAGACATGTTGTCGTTTGCGGTAGACCCTACACCCCACTCGAGGCTCGCGTGTCAAGTTGAACTGAGCGACAAGCACGACGGTCTAAGTCTCTCCGTTGCCAAGCGCCAATATTGATGAGGCTTGGAATAATAGGGGCCGGACAATCGGCCTGCACACTAGCAACTGAGCTGATTCGTGGACAATTTGATGGTGAGATATTAATCTTTAATGGCGAGTCGCACAGACCCTACCAACGCCCACCACTTTCGAAAACCTCGCTAAAAACGCGGACCGATACAAATACACTCCTACTGCTCCCTGAGCCTATCGAAAACCACGCATCGAT
>MDTG01000614.1_pt1 | contig 10939 bp, 8 predicted proteins | sample 811421 | NCBI WGS metagenome assembly MDTG01 (sample SAMN05326645, study PRJNA326480) | marine metagenome | isolation source: seawater | place: Pacific Ocean: South East | collected 2011 | reverse complement strand
CTACACCACCGATGCCACGGCATCCGAAGGTCTTCAGATGAATTTCTTCGACTTCCAGTGGGACAGCGGAGACTGGACCCCCGACGGCGAGGCAACCGTCGGCAACGCCGGCTGGTCGTGCAATCCGAGTCATGAGCTCGGACTCAACAACATCAACGTGGTGTTCGACTACGCCGGTTCGACCGGCCCCGCCACGGACGTGAAGTTCGACTTCGGCGAGCACGGCGGCAACGTCAACTTCGCGGTCAACGGCGATTTCTACAACGAGCTGGACTTCATGGCTCTCGACGGAAAGGTGATCGGCGGTGCTGCCGTGACCGTCGTGAACAGCAGCTCCGTCTGCGGAACCGTTCGATTGAGCGGCCACATCGAGTCCATGATGGTCGGAGGCCAGGAGCTGTGGATCGACGACATCACATCCACTCCGAACGATCCCTGCCAGTACGGGTACGAGGACGTCGCGGGTATCATGGTCGGAACTCCGGGCGATACGTTCACCACGGAGGGCATCGACATGTTCATCAACGGGTTCCAGTGGAGCGACGGAACCTGGCACCACACCGGGCAGGTCAATGCCGATTCGAACGGCTACGCCTGTTCCTACGGGCAGGAACTGGAGCTCAGCAATGCCTCGGTGCTGCACGACTTCGCCGGCTCGATCGGTCCTCTGGAGAATGTGAGCCTCCAGTTCGGCGAGTACGGAGGCAACATCAACGTCGAGATCAACGGCGACCTCCGGAATGTCAATGATTTCAGGGATCTCGATGGCATGCTGGTCGGCGGCGTGATGGTCTCCATCCCCTACGGAGGCAACGGCAACGACTGCGGCAAGATGACCCTGACCGGTACGGTCGACACCCTGGGCATCGGCGGTCGGGAACTGTGGATCGACTGCCTCGAAGGAGATGCTGCCACCAGTCAGCCCGGCGACACCAACGGCGACGGATCCGTCGATGTCACCGACCTCCTGAACATCATCCAGGGCTGGGGCTACTGCACTGGATACTGCCTTGCGGATCTCAACAACGATCAGCTGGTGAATGTCATGGATCTTCTGATCACTCTCGAAAACTGGGGCTGATCCGGTGACGGTCCATTGCCGGATCGAAAGCCCAGGACGAACACCGACCCGGCTCACGCCGGGTCGGTGTCGTTTTCGGACATGATGACGCTGGTGATCGCCGCGGAAAGCTCTTCGGACTGATCGGTGCCGATCCGGAAGCGTCCACCCGCGACGTACGAGAGTTCGACGGATTCGAATCCCGAGACGTTCCAGAGCCAGCCGCCGCCGGGAAGCAGTCGAATCCCCCACCCCACGTACCACGGGGTCCTGGCGACGCTGCAGCCTTCGATCCGGGAGATGGGGATGGTTCGGCGGATGAGACCGATGCCGAACCAGATCACGATGGAATCCTCGTGAACCTCGGTCGTCAGCGAGTGGAAGGTCGCGATCAGGATGATCAGGAGGATCGTGGTGGGAATCATCCAGGGGGACGACGAGAAACCGATCACCAGAAACAGCACGAGCATCGACACCATGATGATGCGGAGGAAGGTCCCCGACTGGGTGTTTCGATAGATCGGAAGCGATTCGGATGATGATTTCATGCATGACACCCCATGTGAAGGAGTCCAGAGGAATCGATGTCGTACAAAAATACGAGTCCGACGCAACATCGTTCCTGTATGGTGTCGGAAACGAGCCGTTCGATCAAGAGCCGGCTTCCGACTTTGAAAGGGAAGAACCCATGCAGTGCACATGCCTCTCGAACGCCACGATTCGACTGCTCGCCATCGCGAGCGTCCTGCTCATGATTCCGATGGTCGCCGCCGAGGATGAAATCGTCCCGCCGCCCGCCGAAGAGACGCATACCGTCAAGATGGGTGTGCTCGAGATCACATGGGACGGCGACCTCCGGCTCGAGACGAACCGATCCAGACCGTTGAAGGTCGGCACCGATCAGTTCGGCCGCAGCGCCGAGATCGCCGAGGTCCTCGTCCGGTCCGGCATGGTGCGCAAGGGTGACGTCATCCTCCGTCTGGACACCACGGACATCGACGAGGCCATCGAGGACGCCGAGATCGCCGTGAAGGAGAACGACGTCCGCCTCGACATCGCCGCACGGAACCGGCGGATCGACGACGAGTCGATGGAGATCAGCATGGAGCGGACCAGGCTCACGGACGAACAGGCACAGCGCGATCTCAAGCTGTTCGAGCAGTTCAGATCCGAGATGATGAAGACCCGTCGCAAGATGAGTCTGGAATACAGCCAGTATCGGGTCGAAGACGCCGACGAGGAGTTGAAGCAGCTTCAGGACATGTACGGCGACACCACCCTGGCCGACCAGACGAAGGACATCGTGCTGAACCGCGCCAAGCGCAGTCTCGATCAGACCCAGCGGAGCTTCGCGATGGAGAAGACCGACTACAAGCTGTTCCAGGACTACGACTTTCCCGAGCAGGAGAGGAAGATCCGGGATTCAGCCCGCTGGAAGAAGACCGATCTCGAACACGCCGAGGTCCGCCATCAGCTCAAGATGATGCGACGTGAACTCGACATGGCGAAGGAACATCGCACCAAGAAGGAACTGCAGGACCGGCTCGATGAGCTGAAGGGCGACCGGGAGCACTTCGTCGTGAAGGCTCCCATCGACGGGATCATGACCCGAATCGATCTGGAGCCCGGCGACGACGTGGGCATGCAGCAGAATCTGGCCCAGGTCCACGACCCGACACGCATGGCCCTCAAGGGCAGCATCGATGCGGGCGATCTCAACATCGTCACCGAAGGAATGCAGGTCAGCGTCGATGTGGACGCGTTTCCGGGACTCGAACTCGACGGCTCGATCCGATCGATCGGCCTCATCGGAGCTCCTTCGGGAAGTTCGACCTCGTTTCCGATCGAGGTCGATCTGCAGAAGTTGGATCCACGACTGCGACTCGGACTCTCCTGCCGGGCTTCGGCCGGAAAGACGTTCCGCGACGTCCTCGCCATTCCGCTCGACGCGGTGCGGCGCGACGGTGATCGGACCTTCGTCGGCATTCGTCGCGGTGAGAACATGGTCGAACAGGACGTCGTGCTCGGAATCGACAACGGCACCTCGGTGATCGTGATCAAGGGCGTCGAGGCCGGCGACGACATCGTGATCCCATCCAAGGACGGCGAGTGATCGGCATGCGGTCCATCCACGGAATCCTCCTCGCGGTCGTCCTCCTGGGCGTGTCGGGATGCACCTCCAACCGACGGACGCCGATGGAGGCCCATGACGCCGCGGTCGTCTGGATGGTGGAGAACCAGAATCCGGACGGTTCATGGGGAACGATCGACGCATCGCGTCCGTACCAGATCTATCTGGACACCCAGTCGAGCCACTCCGCATTCGGCGGGGCGACTTCGGCTCTCGGTGTCATGAGTCTGGTCGAATCCAGTCGTGGAAATCCCGAAGCCGAAGCAAGCCTTCGACGCGGCGTGGAGCATCTGCTGACGATGCCGCCGGTCGGCAAGGCGAGCGGAAACACGTTCTACGACATCTGGACGCACACCTACGTGCTGTCGGCGATGTGCCGTCTCGTCGATGACCCTCGATTCGCCGGGGATCGCGATCGCATCGTCGCCGTCCTCGAACGCGAACTCGACATCCTCGAGAACCGGCAGTCGCTCGACGGTGGATGGGGGTACTACGACTTCGACTACATCCTGCCCAATCCGAGTGGAGACCAGAGCACGAGCTTCAACACCGCAGCCGTGCTGCTCGCCCTGCAGGAGGCATCGGATCGTGGCTTCTCCGTGGATCGGAACATGATGGACGACGCGATCAAGGCGGTGGAGCGGATGCGCCTTCCCAGCGGAGCCTACGTCTACGGAACCTATGCCCAGTACCGCCCCCAGGCTCCCTACAACATGGTCAAGGGATCGCTGGGACGATCACAGCCCTGCAATCTCTCGCTGCACGAACTCGGTCGGGACATCTCGCTCGAGCAGATGCAGGAAGGCGTCGAGAGCCTTCGTCGCGATCACCACTACATCGAGATCGGCCGTGGACGGAAGAGGCCGCACGAAGCGTACTATTCGACGTCGGGGTACTACTACTTCTTCGGACACTACTACGCGGGTCTCGTCATCGAGGAACTGGACGAACCGGACCGCTCGAATCTGGCCCGCTGGCTCCAGGACGTGATGATCGACGTCCAGGATCCCGGAGGAAGCTGGTTCGACTACCCGCTCTACGGATACGGACATCCGTACGGCACCGCGTACGGACTGCTCGTGCTGCAGTCGACCCGTCGCGCCCTCGGAACTCCGGACGAACCGCGGGCCGTCAGCTCAGCGGACGATGCCGGAAGCAACCGACCAGATGGTCGTTGATCAGGCCCGTGGCCTGCATGAATGCGTAGCAGATCGTCGGGCCGCAGAATCGGAATCCGAGTGATCGCAGCTGCTTCGACATCGCGAGACTTCGATCCGTCTCCGTGGGGACATCGCGGTCGTGTTCCCACCGGTTCACGATCGGAGCCCCGTCGACGTGCGACCAGAGCAGTTCGGCGAAGCTTCCCGACTCCATGACTTCGAGCCAGGCACGGGCGTTGCCCACCGATGCGGCGACCTTCTGGCGGTTCCGGATGATGCGCTTGTCCTGGAGAAGCCGTTCCATCCTCGCGGGCGTGTACCGGGCGATCTTCTCCGGATCCAGTCCGTCCATCGCCTCGTAGAAGCCCTCCCGGCGCCGGAGGATCGTGATCCACGACAACCCGGCCTGGAATCCGTCGAGCAGCAGCTTTGCGAAGAGATCGGCATCGTCGTGGATCGGCACGCCCCACTCCGTATCGTGGTATTCCACGTACAGCGGATCGTCGCCGCACCATCGGCATCGGGAACCGGTCACGATCGATGTCGCTGCAGGATGACCGCGGTCATGTCGTCCGGCTGCGGCGTCGAGCCGACGAACTCGGAGACGGACGACTCCAGATGCTCGATGATCTCCGCCGGAGTCCGGTGTGCGGAGTCGAGTATGGCCGCTTCGAGCCGATCGACTCCATATTGTTCTCCTCCTTCGATGGCCCACTCGAAGAATCCGTCCGAAACAAGGATCAGTGTGTCGCCCGGCTCCATCTCGATCCGGAGCGGCTGCTCGAACTCGTAGTCGGGAAGCATCCCGAGGGGAATGCCCTGAGCCCGGATGTGCCGGACGCTGCGGGTCCCGGACTCGTACATCAGGATCGGTCCGTGCCCCGCCGAAAGCATGTTCAGCATGTGCTCCTCGGGGGTGAGCCACCCGAGCACGAACGTGATGAATCGATCCGACGGCGTATCCTCGTAGAGCATCGTGTTGATTCGAGTGATGACCGCGTGCAGTTCGTGATCCGCGCCGACCGAAGCCCGGGCGTAGGCGCGACAGACCGCCGTCACGATGGCCGGACCGATTCCATGACCGGTGACGTCAGCGAGACTGAAGACGAACTGGCCGTTCTCGAGGGAGATCCAGTCGTAGTAGTCGCCGCCGGTCTGATCGGCCGGCCGACTCCATCCCGCGATCGAGAACCCCTCGATCTCGGGAGGATGCTCCGGAAGCAGGCCCTGCTGGATGGTCCGCGCAATCTCGAGATCGTGCTCCATCTGCTCCTTGGCCTGACGCATCTCCTGTTCGTGCAGAGCCGCTTCGACGTGGATGCGGAGCTGCTTGGCGACGAATGCGGCGAGAAACCCGCCGACGATGATCAGGAATGCGGCGAACCAGTACATCGGCTGCGGATGGATGAACTCCAGGTCCGCGGCATCGTGCTGGTGCTCGACCAGCACGTGGATGAGCAGGCCCGCGTAGCTGAGTCCGCCGATCACACCACTCGCTCTCGAGAGCTGGGGATCGAGATGGAGCGTGGACAGGATCGTCACCAGAAAGAAGACGAACGTGAACGGACTGAGGAGCATCAGATACGGGGACAATGCCGTGAAATCGATGATGATCAGCAGGATCGCCGCGGGCAGCGCACTTTCGATGATGGTCATCGCGAACCAGAGACCGCGGGGCACCGTCTTGCCCCTGGCGATGGCGCATCGAACCTGCCGCAGCATGCCCGCCTCGAGGGCGACCATGATCAGCAGCACGATGAGGGCGAGCTGGGGTGCATCACCCTGCCACGGGTTGGGAATCACCAGGCGAAGTGCCGCGAGGATGCTGAGAGCGATGAACAGGCCCAGCAGCACCAGAATCCGAAAGCGTTCGCTGCGCAGTCTCGCCTCGTTGAGAGAAGCCGAATCTGCCACGATTGTTGCCGGACCGAACATGCCTTTCCAGCATATACGTTCAGAGGCCTGCGAGTTGACCGGTCGAGTCGCCGAACTCGTCTCCGGACGCGCCGAACCGGTTCAGAAGCGACGTGTAGAGATTGCAGAGCGGGGTGCCCTTCTCGTAGGAGAGGTGCTGTCCCGGATTGAGCGTTCCCCCGCCACCACCCGCCAGAAGGATCGGAAGATCGTCGTGATTGTGGCGGTTGCCGTCTCCGATGGCGCTGCCGAAGACGACCATGCAGTTGTCCAGCATCGTGCCGTCGCCCTCGGGTTCGGCCGCGAGACGTTCGACGAATTTCGCGTATTGATCGACGTGGAACCGGTCGATCCTCCGGATCTTCTCGATCATCGACTCGTCGCCCTTGTGATGCGAAAGCTGATGATGACCTTCCGGAATCTCGAGAAAGGGAAACGACCGGTTCGAACCTTCGTTGGACCACATGAAACTCGACACCCTGGTCTGGTCCAGCTTGAAGGCGAGGATCATGAGTTCCGACATGACGTCGAGGTGCTCCCGATAGTCGCCGGGCACCCCTTCCGGACGTTCGAACGTGGTCAGCTGCGCAGGATCCTGCTCCATCGTCTCCACGAGCTCGATTCGACGCTCGAGCGAACGGACCGATTCGAAGTACTCGTCCAGCCGCAGACGATCGGCGCTGCCGAGACGGGACTCCAGCCGCCTCGCATCGACCCGCACGTAGTCGAGGATGCTCCGCCGCAGGCGGAGCCGATCGTGTCGTGCCGCCATCGATTCGCGGGCGGGCCCGATGGAGAACAACCGCTCGAAGACGAGACGGGGATTGGTCTCCTTGATGTTGGGGGTCCGCGCGGACCGCCACGAAATGTTCGTCGAATACACGCATGAATATCCGGAATCGCATTCGCCGGACTGCCGTCCGCCTTCGCAACCGAGTTCGAGCGAGGAGAACCGCGTGCGGCCCTCCATGTGCCTCGCCGCGATCTGATCGGCGGAGACGCCGACGGAGATGTCCGATCCGGAGGTCTTGTGGGGATGTGCTCCGGTCAGGAAGCAGGCCGACGAGCGGGCATGATCGCCGGGTCCGTCTCCGAGCGCCTTGGCGTTGTGGTGCGCAAGTCCACTGAGCACGTTGACGTGTTCGCGCACGCGATCAAGCGGCTGCAGCAGCGATGACGGCTTCCAGTCACGACCGGTGCCGGTGGGCGCCCAGTGCGGAGCATGCACACCGTTCGGGACGAACAGGAAGGCCAGCCGGACCGGCGGGCCCGCGGTGGCACCCGTACCGGCGGCCATCGCCGAGGACAGTCCCGTACCCGGGCGGGCCATCGCCTCGAGCCAGGGAAGCGCCATCGTGGTGCCGATGCCCCGCAACATCGTCCGTCTGCTGAGTCCCGAAGCGGTCATGACGAGCCTCCCGGCGGCGAGCGCCGAAGAAAGGCATCGGAGTCGATGATCTCGAAGATCAGTCGCTGCACGCGCGGGTCCTCCTGCAGCACTGCGGTCAGTCCGAGCAGCATCGCCTCGTCGTTGAATCCGACCGGGCGACCAAGTGCGTAGACCAGCATATGCCGGGCCATGGATCGAAGGAAGGCTGCATCGCCGACAAGAACCTCCTGAAGTCCATCCACCCCGGTGAATCGCCTCCCATCGGGCAGCGTGGCCTCCAGATCCAGTACTTCGATGTCGGAGGATGCCCGCATCCTGCCCACGGCATCCAGCGACTCCATCGCCAGTCCGAGCGGATCCATCCGCGCATGGCACGAACGGCAGGTCGGGTCGGACGTGTGCAACGCCATGAGTTCGCGCAGTCCCAGATGTTCCCGGGCTCCCTCGGCCTCCGGCAACGCATCGATCCCCGGAGGCGGCGGAGGCGGCGGATCGTCCAGCAGCGCCTCGAGAATCCACTTGCCGCGCTTCACCGGAGCGGTGCGGGTCGGATTGGATGTCGCCGTCAGCACGCTCGCATGACCGAAGATGCCCGAAGGACGATCCTCCCCGAGTGAGACCCGGCGCATCACGCCTTCGGGTCCGCTCCACTCGATTCCGTAGTGCGCGGCGAGGGGCTCGTCCAGATAGGTGAAGTCACCCTGGAGTATGTCCCATGCGGTTCCGTCGGATCGGATGATGTCGTCGATGAAGAGCACCGTTTCCCGCTGCATCGAAGTCAGAAGCGCCGCGTCGACGTCGGGGAACCTTCCGGGATCGGGAGTGCGCTCCGGAAGCGATCTGATCTGGAGCCACTGCGTCGCGAAGTGCTCGGCCAGCGCCGTGGACCGCGGATCCTCCAGCATGCGGCGAACCTGACGGCGTCGCAGGCCCGGATCGGCCAGCGCTCCGGTCGAAGCGGCACGAAGCAGCTCGTCGTCGGGCGTCGAACTCCACAGAAACGAGGCCATGCGGACCGCGATCTCGTGTCCGTGCAGGAAGCGGGGATCGGGACCGATCGGCTCCTCCTCGGTTCGAAGCAGGAACGAGGGGCTCACCAGCATGGCGGTCAGGCAGATGCGAAGACGGTCCTCGATCGTCGAATCGGGGCCGGCGCCGGCTTCGGCGAGTTCGGCGAGCCGCAGGACCTCCTCCTCGGTGACCGGCCTCCGCCACGTCTTCGGAAGGACGACGCGGAGGATCCGCTCGAGATGCCGCTGTCGGGATTCGTCGGGGAACGCCTCCGGAAGCGACGCCTGAAACGGTGTCGGCCGCACCTCGTCGATCGGACCGGTCACGCTGAGCCACTGGACACCGGCGTTGCGGTCGCGCTGCCCGGGATCGGGATGCTTCGGCTGGTAGAAGTCGTTGACGAAGACCACTTCGATCTCGACCTCGCCGCCGGGCAGATGCACGCGGCGTTCGAACGCACCCGGGGCCGATCGGACTTCGGTCACTTCGATCACATCGTTCCGGACACCGTCGATCCGGAGTTCGAGTTTCACCGGCTCGTCTCCGGCCTGCTGACCGAAGGCTCCCACCCGGACCAGATACGCCCCGTCACGAGGCAGCGACCAGGTGGAGCCGACCGCTCCACGCGACGTCATCCAACGCACTCCACTGCGATGCGTCACCCTGCCCCTCGTCTCCAGTTGATCCGCTTCGAATCGGATCTCCTCCCAACCCGGATGAGCGGGATCGTGGATGGCCCGGCGTGCGACGTCCTCCGCCGCGTCGAAGTACTTCTCCAGCAGCAGCGGTGGGAGCGAAAGCACCGCTGCGGTGGTGTCGAACCCCTCTCCCACCCCATCGGCCGGAAACCTGTCCAGGACGTCGAGTTCGACTCCGAAGAGGTCCTCGATCGTCCGCGCGTATTCGACGTTGTTCAGACGCCGGGGACCGACTCGGCCCGGTGAAGCCGCCTCGTCGGCGAGTAGTCGTATTCGATCGTCGACCCACGACAGCATGGCGTCGTACTCGTCGTTCGATGGTCGATCCCACTCGTCCGGCGGCATGTCGTGGGATCGGAGGCGGGCCCGGAGCGCGAGCCACGCATCGGCGTCGTCCACACTCCGATCCACGAGCACCTCGTCGAGGGCGAGACCGCCCTTGGATGCACCGTCGCCGTGGCAGTCGAAGCAGTGCTGCTGGAAGGCCTGAGGGGCCAGGGCAAGGCTTGATGCGAGAATCAGAGACAGCATGGATCCGAGCGTAGCAATCTCCCGCTCGTGGTAGGCTGGTCAATCCACTGGAAAGGAAGGTATAGATGCGACTCCTGCTTGGAAGCGGCGGATTTCGGACCGATCAGCGGCGTGCCCTGTACGTCGAACGGATGCAGAGGCACTTCGGTGACATCGAACGGGTCCTCTTCATTCCCTGGGCACTGCACGACCACGACCGCTACGTGTCCGTCATGGGCGAGAAGGGGCTCGATGCCGGCTATGTGCTCGAAGGCATCCATCGCTTCGACGATCCCATCTCGGCCGTGGAACGGTGCGAGGGGATCTACATCGGAGGCGGAAACACGTTCAGGCTGACGGATCAGCTCCATCGGTCCGGGGTCATGGATCTCATCCGGTCCCGGGTCGCCGACGGCCTTCCCTACATGGGGGTGAGTGCCGGGACCAACGTCGCATGCCCCACCATGCAGACCACCAACGACATGCCGATCATCATGCCGCCCTCCTTCGATGCGATCGGACTCGTCCCGTTCCAGATCAACGCCCACTACTACGACGGTCAGATCTACGTCAAGTCCGGCGACGACTACGTCGAGCACTTCGGCGAGACGCGGGACGATCGGATCCGAGAGTTCCACGAGATGAACGAGCATCCCGTCGTCGGACTGTGGGAAGGCGGGTTCCTCGAGGTCGAGGATCAGGACGTCCGACTGGTCGGATCCGACGCGAGACTGTTCCTGCGGGGGGAATCGGCGCGGGACGTGACGGAAGCGGACGGACTTTCGATGCTCATGACCTCGTCGTCCTGAGGCGACACTCCGTCCGATCCGTCGCCGGACGCCACCAGCACGCCGACGCCAATGACCGCAAGCACGGCGCCGAGGACCGCACGAAGACCGATGTGTTCGTGCTCGACGATCCTGGCCACCGGAAGAATGAAGACCGGAGAGAGGCTCATCAGCGTCGCGGCGACTCCGGCGTCGATCCGGTCGATCGACACGAGGCTCAGCCAGACGCCGAGCACCGGTCCGAAGATCGCACCCAGCAGAATCAGCAGCGGAACCG
>MDTG01351005.1_pt1 | contig 10940 bp, 20 predicted proteins | sample 811421 | NCBI WGS metagenome assembly MDTG01 (sample SAMN05326645, study PRJNA326480) | marine metagenome | isolation source: seawater | place: Pacific Ocean: South East | collected 2011 | reverse complement strand
AAAAGATGAGATATTAGATAAATCAATTAATGTAATAAAAACTAATCGAGGTGGAAAAATTACACTACATAATCCTGGTCAACAAATTGTTTACTTTGTTATTGATTTAAATAGGAGAAAAAAAGATATAAGAAATTTGATTACACAAATTGAAAATACAATTATCAAATTTTTAAAAATTTATAGAATTAATTCTTATGCAGACAAACAAAATATTGGGATATGGGTTAGAGAGAAAAAAATAGCAGCTATAGGTGTAAGGGTTTCCCGTTGGGTTGCCTATCACGGATTTGCTATAAATTTAAAAAATAATCTAAATGATTATAAAAAAATTATCCCTTGTGGGCTAAATAATCAAAAAGTAACTTCTTTAAAAAATGAAAAAAAGATACCTGTAGGTGTTGTAAAAGATTTAAAAAAAATTCTTATTAAAAATATATCAAAGATTTAAAACTTCTTTCTAATAAGTTGATCGAATTCCTCTCCATATTTAGCTTCGAAATTATACTTAATATTATTAATCATAAATTTAATTTTATAAGCATGTAACATTATATTTTTTACCTTAGGTCTTTTACTTGTTTGATTGAATGAATATTTATCATCTCCAACTATTGGGTTTCCAATATTATATAACTGTTTTCTTATTTGGTGTTTTCTGCCGGTAATAGGTTTTAATTCTAAAAAGGAGTATTGGTCATTACTTTTTAATATTCTCAAATGTGAAATAGCTTTTTGAATAACTTTTTTCTTTTTTTCATAAGTAACTAAATTATCTATAAGTTGTTTAATATCTTTCTTAACTTCTCCATATGTTATAGCTAAATACGTTTTATGTATTTTCCTAATTCTAAAAAGTGATGTAAATAATTGAGCGTATTCTCTATTTTTAGCTATTATCATTACACCTGAAGTTTCTTTATCTAGTCTGTGAACGATGAATGGTTTTGTATCCTCAAAGTATTCGGTATCCCTTAATATATCGATTATATTCTTAAAAGACTTTGTTCCAGCCTGAACAGGTATTCCACTGGGTTTATTTATGACTATAAAATTGTCATTATTTTCAATAATGAATTTGCCATATTCATCTTTTTCTTTATCTGATGCTTTATATTTGTCTTTTTTAGATTTAATATTAGATTTTAACTCTTCTGAAATATACAACTCGACAATATCATTTAATTGTACTCTATGAGATGTTTTAACTTTTTTTTTATTTATTCTTATTTTTTTTTTTCTTGTGAGTTTTTCTATTAGTGACTGAGGTACATCAGATATATTTTGCTTAAACCACTTGTCAAATCTAGAATTATGGTAGTCTTTGTTAACTATAAACTTTTTAAGCATTAATACCTAAAGTTTATATTATTTAGTTGCTGTTTTTGGAAGTGTTTCTTTATCTTTTTTTGCTGTATCAGTTTTTTTAGGTTTGTCGACTTTAATCGCGTTAATATCTCTATCGATCAATTCAATTACAGCCATAGGTGCGTCATCGCCTGTTCTAAATCCAGCTTTTAATACTCTAGAATATCCTCCTTTTCTATTTGCATATCTTTTAGAAAATGTTTCAAAAACTTTTTTTACCGACTTTTGGTCTTGTAGCTTGGAAAAAAGGTGTTTTTTTTTAGATAAATCAGATTTTTTGCCCAAAGTAATGACTTTATCTATCTGTGGCTTCAGTTCTTTTGCTTTTGGGAGTGTTGTAACAATTTGCTCGTATTTAATTAAAGAATTTAACATATTTTTAAACAGAGCTTTTCTGTGTTCAGATGTTTTGTTTAGTTTTCTGTAACCTAATTTATGTCTCATATTAAAATTAGTAAGTATTTTCTTCCAATTTTTTTGAAAGCTCAGCTATATTATCTGGTGGCCAATTTGGAATTTCCATTCCTAGATACAAAGACATAGAACTTAAAACCTCTTTAATTTCATTAAGAGATTTTCTACCAAAATTTGGAGTTCTTAACATTTCGGGTTCAGTTTTTTGAACAAGATCGCCAATATAAATTATATTATCATTCTTCAAACAATTCATAGATCTTACAGAAAGCTCAAGTTCCTCTACTCTTTTTAATAAATTTTTATTGAATTCCGGTTCAGTTGTAGGAATTGGTTTTGGAATTTCTTTAGGATCTTCAAAATTAACAAACATAGATAATTGATCCTGAAAAATTCTTGCAGCAAACGCAACTGCGTCTTCAGCAGCTACCGTTCCATTTGTTTCAACTTCCATTAGTAATTTATCATAGTCTAGTGCAGCACCTTCTCTTGTGCTGTCGACTTTAAATGAAACTCTTTTAACTGGGCTAAAAAGAGAATCAATCGCAATCATTCCTAAAGGGGTATCTTCTGATTTGTTTTTATTAGAAAGAACATATCCTCTTCCGTTATTTACTATCATTTCCATATGAAATTTTGTTTTTTCATCTAAATTACAAATGGTTTGTTCTGGATTTAAAATTTTTACATCAGAAACCAAAGCAATATCTTTAGCTTTAATTTCTCTTGGTCCATTTGCGTCTAAAACTAATTTTTTGGGTCCATCAGAATCTAATTTTATTGCAAGATTTTTCACATTTAAAACAATATCGGTCACATCTTCTCTGACTCCTTTGATAGATGAGAATTCATGCAAAACTCCGTCGATTTGTATAGCTGTAACTGCAGCTCCCTGAATAGAAGATAACAAAATTCTTCTTAAAGTATTTCCAATTGTTTGGCCAAAACCTTTTTCCAAAGGTTCGGCAACAACTTTTGCTAAAGATTTATCCTCATTACTTTCAACCTTAAGTCTGTTAGGTTTTGTTAAAGATTTCCAATTTTTATCAATAATAGTCGTGCCCTCCATTATACTCTCCTTTTTTTTGGTGGTCTTGTTCCGTTATGAGGCATTGGGGTTGTATCTCTAATAGAAACTATTTTAAATCCTCGAGATTGCAATGCTCTTAGTGCGGTTTCCCTACCTGAACCAGGTCCTTTTACCTGAACAGATAAAGTTCTTAAACCCATATCATATGCTTTGCTTCCAGCATCATCAGCTGCGACTTGAGCAGCATATGGAGTTGATTTTCTTGAACCTTTAAATCCTTTTAATCCTGCGGAAGACCATGAAACTACATTTCCATTTTCATCGGCTATAGAAATAATTGTATTATTAAAGGTTGAATTCACAAATGCTATTCCTGAGGATATATTTCTTTTTTCTTTATTTTTCTTTCTAAATTTTGTTTTTATAGGCTTAGACTCAATAGATTTATCTACTTTTTTTTCTTCTTTATTATTATTCTTTTTTTCTGTATTTTTTTCTTCTTTTTTTTTCATTTATTTTTTAAGTGGAGTAAGTTTTTTTCCTGCAATAGCTATTGCTTTTCCTTTTCTTGTTCGAGCGTTACAATGAGTTCTTTGACCTCTAACTGGTAATTTCTTTTTATGACGAGACCCTCTGTAGGTTGCTAAGTCTACTAGCCTTTTAATATTCATTGATATCTCTCTTCTCAAGTCACCTTCTACTTTATAATTTTGATCAATATATTCTCTAATTTTTAAAACCTCATCTTCAGATAAATCATTAACTCGTTTATTTGGAGAAATACTCAACTCTTTACAAATAACTTTGGAATTAAAATTACCTATACCGTGTATATATGTTAGGGCAATTTGAACTACTTTATCTTGCGGAATATTTACGCCTGCTATTCTAGCCATATTTTGATTTTTTCAAATTAGTATTTATATGTTCATATCCTTCAAAGTCAACCCTTGATAGCGTCTATTAACCCGCTAATTTCACTATTAATTTCAGATATTCTAGCCTCACCATTTACAACTTTAAGTAAATTGGAATGTTGGTAATAATCTATAACTTGTTTAGATGATTTTTCATAAGTTTTATATCTTTTAATTGCTATTTCTTCATTATCATCGGTTCTTTTTTCCTTTGTCTGTCTTTCTAAGATCCTTTTTTTTACCGTTTCTAGACTTACTGACAATTTTAAAACAATATCTATTTTTTGTTTATATTTTTTTAATAAATCATCTAAATCCTTTGCTTGAATTAAAGTTCTGGGATATCCATCAAAAATAATTTTATTTTTATAGGTGTTATTTGAAATAAATTTTTCTATCAAATTACCAACTATTTTATCTGAAACTAGTTCTCCAGAATTTATAATAGATGAAATTTCAGATCCTAATTGTGTTTTATTTTTAATTTCGTTACGTAAAAGATCGCCCGTAGATAATTGATGTAGATTAAATTTATTTACAATAAATTTCGATTGAGTTCCTTTACCCGCACCTGGTGGTCCAAAAATTACTATGTTCATAATTTATTTACTAAATTTAGCTTTTTTGATTAATGATTCATATTGAGAGCTCATTAATCTTGTTTGGACTTGTGTTACTGTATCCATAGCTACAACAACTACAATCAGTACAGATGTGCCCCCCAAATAAAAAGGTATTGGATATCTTGCAATTAAAAACTCTGGCATTAAGCAAACAAGTGTCAAGTAAGCTGCTCCAATAGTTGTAAGTTTAACTAAAATATTTTCTATATATTCGGCTGTTCTTTCTCCTGGTCTAACACCAGGAACATAACCACCATACTTTCTTAAATTTTCTGCAGTCTCCTTTGGATTAAATACAATTCCTGTGTAAAAAAAACAGAAGAATACAATTCCAAATGCATATAACAACATGTAAAGAGGTTTTCCTTGGGAAAATAATGATGAAATATTTAGAAATAGATCTGATTCTGCAAGACCAAAATTTGAAAATGTAATTGGTAACAATAATAATGCTGATGCAAATATCGCCGGTATAACACCAGCTGTATTTATTTTTAATGGCAAATGTGATGACTGACCACCATAAACTTTATTGCCCATTTGTCTTTTCGGATAATTAATTAGAATTTTTCTCATTGCTCTTTCAATAAAAACGATAAACAAAACTGTAGCTATAATAAGAACAAATATTCCAACAATCATTGTGGCTGATAAAGCACCCGTTCTACCAAGTTCAAATGTTGAAGCTAAAGCCCTAGGAATTTCAGCAACAATTCCGGAAAATATTATAAGTGATATTCCGTTACCAATTCCTCTTGATGTTATTTGTTCTCCAAGCCACATTAAAAAAGTTGTTCCTGCAACTAAAGACAACATGGTCATTAATTTAAATTGTATCCCAGGATTTAAAACAAGATTACCTGCGTTCTCTAATCCTGCAGCTACACCATATCCTTGTAAGCAAGCAATCATAACGGTACCGTATCTTGTGATTTGTGTAATTTTTTTTCTTCCAAGTTCACCTTGGTCTTTCAAATTTTTAAAATAATCTGAAACTCCTGTTAACAACTGGACTATTATTGAAGATGAAATGTATGGCATTATTCCTAAAGCAAAAATAGCCATCCTTTGAACTGCACCACCAGAAAATACATTAAACATACCTAATAATCCTTTTTGTGTTGATGACATAACTTCCTGTAGGGCAAAAGGATCGATACCGGCAAGAGGCACATAAGTTCCCAGTCTATAAACGCAAAGGATTAAAATTGTAAAAATAATTCTATTTCTTAAATCGTTTGAGTGTGTTGACGCTTGTTGATTTCCTTCACCGTTAGCCATTTTTATGTATTTTTCGGTTTAATTATATTTATTGAGCCGCCTGCTTTTTCTATTTTTGACCGGGCTGATTTTGAAATGAAGTCCGTTGTAATATTAAGTTTTTCCTTGATATCACCCTTACCAAGAATTTTTAATTTATCGAATTTTTTTCGTATTAGATTCTTCTGAGAAAGGTTTTTCATATTTATCTCTTCCTGTGGCTTAATTACCTTATTTTTTATAAAAAGTGTTAGATCAGATAAATTTAATATTGCAATATTCTTCTTAAAAATTCTTTTAAAACCTCTTTTAGGAAGTCTCCTGTATAGTGGCATTTGTCCACCTTCAAAACTTTTAATAGCAACACCAGATCTGGATTTTTGCCCTTTAACACCTCGACCAGATGTTTTCCCTTTTCCTGAACCTATTCCTCTTCCTACTCTTAGTTTAGTATAATTGGTTTTAACTAAGTTATTTAGTTTCATTTTTAATTTTCTCTATTTTTAATAATTTCTGATATATTTTTTCCTCTTAAAGAAGATAAATATTTGGGCGAACTTTGGTTTTTTAATCCGTCTAGCAAAGCCTTTAAAACATTATGTGGGTTTGCTGAACCTAAAGATTTAGCAACAACATCCTGTATACCAATAGCTTCACATACTGCACGCATAGGACCGCCTGCTATTATACCTGTACCAGTAGGAGCTGCTCTCATTAAAACTTTACCTGATCCACTTTTTGAATATATATCATGGTGTAAAGTTCTTCCGTCTTTTAATGGTATTTTAAACATGTTTCTTTTTGCTAATTCTGTTGCTTTTTTAATTGCATCAGGCACTTGTTTTGATTTACCTTTTCCAATTCCAATAGAGCCTTTTTGATTACCTACTACCACTAAAGCGGCAAATCCAAATCTTCTTCCACCCTTAACAACTTTGGTTATTCTGTTAATTGCAACAAGTTTCTCTATATATTCACTATTTTCTCTCATTAAAAATTTAATCCATTCTTTCTTAGAGACTCAGCTAAAGCTCTAATTCTTCCGTGATACTTGTAGCCACCTCTGTCAAAATAAACTTTGTTAATTTTTTTTTGAACAGCTCTTTTAGCCAAGATTTCCCCTATGGCTATCGATAAATCAATTTTCTTTTTTTTCTCTTTTTTTAAATCTTTTTCTGTTGAGGATGCGGATACAATCGTTTTGTTAGCTTTATCATCTACTATTTGTGCAGAGATATTTTTGGATGATTTAAAAACAGTTAATCTAAATCTATCAAAATTAACTTTTTTAAGTTTTGCTCTATTTCTTCCAACTCGCTTAATATATGTAGACATATTTTTCATTATTTTTTCTTACCTTCTTTTCTTAAAACATACTGATCTTTCTCCTTAATTCCTTTACCTTTGTAAGGTTCTACAGGTTTTATAGATTTTATTTCAGATGCAGTTTTTGAAACAAGCTCTTTGTCAGGTCCAGATATATTTAACTTTGTCTGTTTTTCAACTTTAATTTTAACTCCATTAGGAACTTTGTATTTAACCTCGTGACTAAAACCCAAGCTCATAACTAAATCTTCTCCTTTTAAATTAGCTCTAAAACCTACGCCATTAAGTTCTAAATTTTTTTCATGTCCCTGGCTTACACCTATAACGGCATTATTCACCAAACTCCTATAAGTTCCCCATAAAATTGAAACATTTTTAGTTTTTTTATTTGGAAGAATTTGAAATTCATTTTTTTCATTTGTCTTTGATGTGAACATTTTATCATTGAAAGGAATTTTTTTTGATCCTTTGGGCCCTGAAATTAATAAATTCCCGGAATCAACTTTAATTGTTGAGTCTTTAGGTAATAAAATAGATTTTTTTCCAAGTTTAGACATTAAAATACCCTACAGATTATTTCCCCGCCGAGATTATTTTTTATAGCTTCACTATCTGACATAACACCTTTGCTAGTTGACAAGATTGCAAGACCAAGTCCATTATGAACTCTTGGTATACTTGTTGCTCTAGAATAAACTCTTCTTCCAGGTTTTGAGATTCTTTTGATTTCTCTTATTACAGGCTGACCCTCATAATACTTTAGATCTACTAAAAGTAATTTTTTATTTTTATTAGCTGTATCAATACTAAAATTAATAATATATCCCTCTTTTTTTAATACCTCCAAAATTTTGGATCTAAAAACAGAAAAAGGTATACTAATTTTATTTAACGAACGCATTTGTCCGTTTCTTATTCTGGTTAACATATCTCCTATCGGATCAACAAAAGTCATATTTCTCCTTTACCAACTAGATTTGGTCATCCCAGGGATTTTTCCTGAAGAAGCCATTCTCCTTAAAGCTATTCGTGATATTTTTAATTTCCTATAAACTCCGTGTGGTCTTCCTGTGATTTCACATCTATTTCTAATTCGAATTTTAGATGAGTTTTTGGGAAGTTTTGAAAGTTTTAGCTGTGCTGCAAAACGTTCATTTAATGGTAATTTTTTATTTTTTGTTATTGCTTTCAATTTTTTTCTTTTTATGTCAAATCTCTTTGCCATTCTTATTCTTTTTAAATTTCTCTCAACTGCACTTGTTTTGGCCATTATTATTTATCCTCCTTCTTTTCTTCTTTCATTGGTACTTTTTTAATTTTCTTTTTTTTCTTTTCAGGGCTCTTAATTATTGGAAAATTAAATTCTTTTAGTAATGATATAGTTTGTTCTTTAGATTGACTTGTAGTTACAATTGTTACATCAAGTCCACGAATTCTATCAACCTTGTCGAAATTTATTTCTGGAAAAATTATATGTTCTTTAATTCCGAAACTAAAGTTACCGAATCGATCACAACTATTATCTTTTAAGCCCCTAAAGTCTTTAACTCTAGGTAGTGCAATATTAATCATTCTGTCTATAAACTCATACATTCTATCATTTCTTAGGGTAACTTTTAGTCCTGCGTTAGTTCCTTTTCTAGATTTAAAATTAGAAATAGATTTTTTAAATTTTGTTACTAATGGATGTTGACCAGTTATTGATGCCATATCTTTCGTGCATGTCTCCAGTATCTTTTTGTCTAATCCATCTAAACCCAGCCCCATATTAATAATAATTTTTTCAATTTTAGGAACTGAATGAGTATTTTTAAGGTTTAATTTGGTCATTAAACTATTAATAATTTCATTTTTGTATTTTTCTTTTAGTCTTGGAGTCATTTTTTATCCTTAACTTTATTTTTAACATCGTCTAATTTTTTTAAATTTGACAAATGTATATAACCTTCTTTAGTTACAATCCCGCCTTTATTTTCTTTTGTTGGTTTTTTATGTTTCTTAAGCATATTGACATCTTTAACTTTGGCAAACTCTCTAACTCTATTTATTTCAATAATTTCACCACTTTTTCCTTTATCCTTTCCAACGCAAACTTTGACTTTCATACCTTTTTTTAAAGACATGTTTAAATTACCTCCGGTGCTAATGATATTATTTTTGTTTGCCCTCTTGCTCTGAGCTCTCTGGTAACTGGACCAAAAATTCTAGTTCCTATTGGTTCACCTTTTTCATCAGTTAGAACTACTGAATTGCTATCAAATTGAACTTTGGAACCATCTTTCCTAAAAATTTCTTTTTTTGTTCTAACAACAACTGCTTTATGCACTGAACCTTTTTTAACTTTTCCTTTTGGCAGAGCATCTTTTACACTTACAACAATAAGGTCACCTATAGATGCATATCTTCTTTTTGAACCACCCAAAACTTTAATGCATTCAACTCTTTTTGCTCCAGTATTATCAGCTACTTGTAATTCTGTTTGCACCTGTATCATTTTTCAATAACCTGCCATGTTTTTAATTTTGATATTGGTCTACTTTCAATTATTCTTACCTTGTCACCTTGCTTAAATTTATTTTTTTCATCATGAGCATGATATTTTTTTGATCTTGATATTACCTTTCCATAAAAAGGATGGGTAAATCTTCTTTTAACCTCTACTACAATAGTTTTGTTGCCTTTACTACTTACTACCTGACCCTCCAAAATTCTTTTTGTCATTTTTTATTTCCTTTGTTGTTATAAAGTCTGGCAATATTTTTTTTAATTGTAGAATATTCTGCTAAATTTTGAATCTGACCGTTTATTTTTTTAAACCTCATATTAAATAAATCTTTTTTCAGTTTATCGATCTCTCTAACTGACTGATCCTTAGTTAATTTTTTTATTTCTTTTTTTTTCATTACGTCCTTTTAACAAATTTTGTTTTAATTGGAAGTTTTGCTGAAGCTTTGTACAATGCTTCTCTTGCAACTTCCTCTGATACTCCATCAACTTCGAATAATATTCTTCCTGGTTTTACTCTACATGCCCAATATTCTGGAGATCCTTTCCCTTTTCCCATACGTACTTCTGTTGGTTTTTTTGAAACAGGTATATTTGGAAAAACTCTAGTCCATACCTTTCCTGTTCTTTCCATGTATCTTGTTAATGCCACTCTAGCTGCCTCTATCTGTTTTCCAATAACTCTTTCAGGCTGCATAGCTTTCAAGCCATAAGCTCCATAGTTTAAACTTGCAACTCTAGTAGCTTTTCCGTGAATTCGACCTTTGTGAGCTTTTCTATATTTACTTCTTGTTGGCTGTAGCATTTTTTACCTTTTCAATTTTTTCTTTTTCAACATCTTTTAAAAAAACTTCCCCTTTGTAGATCCAAACTTTTACACCGATCATTCCATAAGTAGTTAAAGCTTCAGATTCAGCATAATCAACATTTGCTCTTAAGGTGTGTAGAGGTATACTGCCTTCTCTTAACCATTCACTTCTAGCTATATCATTTCCTGCTAATCTACCGCTTACACATACTTTTATGCCTTTGGCCCCTAGTCTCATAGTTCCTTGCATTGCTCTTTTCATAGCTCTTCTATAAGCAACTCTTTTAACGAGTTGTTGAGCAATATTTTCTGAAACTAAATATGCATTTAGTTCAGGTTTTTTAATTTCTTTTATATTAACAGTTACTTCGTCTTTTGTAATTTTTGAAATTTTATTTTTAATTTTTTCTATATCAGAACCTTTTTTACCAATTACAAACCCAGGTCTAGAAGTATGTATAGATACAGTACATTTTTTTGATGATCTTTCTATTATAATTTCCGAAACACCCGCGTTAATTATATTAGTTCTTATGAATTTTCTAATTTTATAATCCTCAATAAGAAACTTTCCATAATCTGATTTTTTTGCGAACCAGATAGAATCCCAACCTCTATTAACACCTAATCTAAAACCAACTGGATTTACTTTTTGTCCCATTATTTTTTAACCTCTTTATTTTTTTTTT
>MDTG01338266.1_pt1 | contig 10940 bp, 10 predicted proteins | sample 811421 | NCBI WGS metagenome assembly MDTG01 (sample SAMN05326645, study PRJNA326480) | marine metagenome | isolation source: seawater | place: Pacific Ocean: South East | collected 2011 | reverse complement strand
TCAACTTCATTCTTTAATGCATCTAACATATGTCTAGCTTTTTGTTTATTTGCATTGCCGGTAATAAGTGAAATTTGTTGTTCAAACTTCCTAACTTCGTCTAAGTATTTTTGAGATGTGTTTAACGACAGCATTATTCTTCCTTAGGAGTAGGACGTAATTGATAGAAATCATCTTTTGTATCTCTGTTACTAGTTTGTGTTATACTACCGCCGTCCATTGTGCTTTCTAAACCTATAGGCATACAAGGAGGAACATGAAATACACTTCCTTCTTTAATTTCTTTTTCGTATAGCATACCGTCAGCAGTATCTATCCATGCAATTTTAAAATGTCCGCTGTTTACAAACCAAGACTTTTCAGTTTCTTTGTGAAAGTGCATTGGAAGTCCACTTCCTACATTTTCAAATACTAAAATCTTTGATACATAATTATCAGTTTTTGCCCATAATGCTTCGTACCCAAAAACACTTTTTTCTACATTGTCTTTCATAATAAATCCATTACCTTGAATACTGTTTCTAATTTTGTTACATTTACTTTATTTGATAAAGTATTTTTTAATCCATTGTGTAACGGCTTAGGCCAACTTCTAAAAGTTGTCCAAGCATATCCACTATGCTCGCCATTAAGTTGTGGAATAAATTCTTTATCCACAACACAAAGATATGTATGAAATTGAAATTTACTATCGTTAGATATAAATGTTTCTAACGGAATAGTTTTTTTAATATCAATATCACCTATTTCTTCAAAGATTTCTCTACTTAAACCTTCCCATGGAGTTTCCGATTCTTCATTAGTCCCTCCAACTAAGCCCCATACATCTTTTGCACGACCTTGAGTTCTATATAATAGTAAAAATCTTTTTGTAGACCTAGCGTATATTAATGCGCCACTACATACAATTGACTTGTTCATACAAGTAATTATCTTAATAGTTTAGATACCAGGTTCCAACTGGATACTCTCCATCATATGATAGGACCCATTCGTTCTCTACGTATTTGTATTGTTTTGCAGTAGTTAAATTAGATGTGTAAACTACTGTGCTATCATCTTCACTAGCATCAAATACTATATGCCATTTTGTTCCGTCCCATTCAATTATATCGTTAGCACTTGCAACTAAATCAGTGTTATCTGCATTTTTCCAGGCATCAGCACCATCCGTATTGGTTGCGTTTCCTATGTCTTCTAAAAGTAATATTCTTGGATTACCAGATTTTATATCTGCTGGGCTTGTTTTTAAAGGATTAATTATATAGTCAATTTTATTTTTGTCACCGTTTGGACCATGCATAACTGTATCTGCAGGCAATGTATCAGTGTCCCAGTTTACAGTCAATTCGTATTCATCTAAAGGATTTACTGTGACTGTACCTATTATTTCATTAGCAATATCTTTGCGTCTTAAATGTAAATTAGTAACACCTGCATTGAAATCGAATGGCAATGATTTAATATATCCTGTCCAGGTTTCTGCACCAACAACACCTTTTTTGAGTAATTTTGCAGTTCCTCCCATTACAAGCAATCCAAAATTATCATGTGATGTGTTTATTATAAAATCTACATCTGTTTTTACAACACCTTCAGATGTTATTTTTTCTTGTATACTTCCGGTATCGTCAATACCTAAACTAGTAATAACACCTGATTGAGGTACAGGTGTATCATCGTATGCTTGTTGAATAGGTCTTGATAAATCTAGATCAATAGTTCCTGCTGATTCATTAAATATACTTTGAACAACTTGTGTTATTACTCCTAAACGTTTTACTTTGACAGGAGGACTTATAAAAATAGGTGTGTTAAATGTCAATGTGGCAACATCTATTTCACTGTCAACACCAACAGGAACAGTCCTACCACTAAAAGTAATATTTTCTAAATTTACAACACTTAAACTAGTCCAGTCAATGTAATTGTCTGTGGTTTGTATTTCTAAACTAGGATTGAACAGCATTAATATTTGTTCTAATATTTGCAATTTTTGATCTGTGTTAGAACTCCATACATCTACATTGACTGTTAATGTATAAGGAGTAGGCATTAATCTTTCTACTGTATAATTTTTACCTTCTTGATTCAAATATTCTTTGCCAGTGCTATCAAATGCTTGCTCACGTATGTTAACTTTATTAATATAGCTACTGTCTGCTAATCTATTCTGATCCATTGCTAAGCCAGTTATATATACTGCCATGCGAGGAGCACTTGGTATTTTGTTTTCACTGTTTTCCCTAATTATATTAGCAACTTGCCTAGTTAGATCTCCGTACATCACAGGTATTTGAACAAGGTTACTTTTTCCGTCCTTATACGAAAAATTACTCATTAGTCTAACTAGTTGAGTAATATATCTCCTAATCTGTCCGTCATAAAAGTGTTGCATTATTCTTTATTACCTGGTACTACTGCATTTCTATAAAAAAATGACTTAGGAGAAATAGCAATCTTCAAAGGTCCATCAACCTTTTGTTCTGGTTGCGATGGTCCCACTGTAGTAATGTTTTCTCTTGCATCTACAGCATCAATTATCATTTGTTTTAAATCGTCCCACTCGGTCATATACACAGGCCACCCTTCGGAGTGCCGATAGCCAAGCTCGTCTTTTTTCGGATTTCTAGTGTTAATTTTTAATTCTATCGGTAATTCATTTAAGATATCATCAATCTTTAATTTTTTGCCTCTTCTAGTATATTCAAAAGATACACCTGGAGGAAATAACGGGTCAGTTTTACGTGGTAAAAAATACAATCCTTTTTCTATGTTATCTCGGGTGTTATGTTTCAAGCCTTTCCAAACAGACTTTTCCATTGTGTTCATTACTAGTCTATGTAAATCTAAAACATTTTTCATATCTTCTTTTTCTTCGGCACTAGCGTCAAAAGCACCTTTACCATCACCCTTAACTTCTTGACCCTTATTAGTAGAATCAATTTTATCTGCTTGTGCATCACCAACTAGATTCCAGGCAGAAAATACTTCATTAGGTTTTGCTTTTTTAGAAGCTGCAATTACTTGTTTTTCAAAGTTAGGTTGAGTAGTAACCGATTTTGGTACATTTCTAATAGTAATTTTTTTACCGCTTTCGAATGTTACAGCAATAATAACTCTTTCGCCGGATTCTAAAACAGGTGTTAAGTCTGTCCACTTCATGGTTGTAAGTCCTCCCAATTATATTCTTCTACGTCACCTGGTTCTATTGGTTTTTCTTTTGGATCAGGTTTGACAGTAATTTTTTCTTTTTTAGATTTTTCCCTAATACGCTCTGCTTCGGCTTCAGCTTCTTTTCTTTCTTTTTCAAGACGATCTGCTTCTATTCTTTTTTCTTCTGCCTCTTTAGCCGCTTTTTCCTCTGCTGCCTTTTCCTTTGCTGCTTTTGCGGCTTCTGCTTCTTTCTGGGCTTTTAACACTTTTTCTCTTGCAACCTTTTCAGATTCTGAAGATACTACAGCACCGTCCCATGCATCAAATTCTTCTTCTGCTTGTTTTTTTGCTTTTGCATTTGCTGCTGCTTTTGCTTCTTGTTCAGCTTTTTCTTTAGCAATCCTATTTGCTTCTGCAGCATTGTCTGCGTCAATAGACTTTTGAATGTCAGTCCTAAAACTATTACCAATTGCTTTTTCAAATTCAGGATTTGCATCTAAATAACTTATTGCACCTTCCTTGTCACCTTTTTCGATAAGTCCTGACAATTCACCTATTTCTGAAGCGTAGCTGTCTGTTCCGACATCTGAATTACCTGGCTTTGTTGATGTGCCAGTGTTAGATGTACCATCACCTCCATCTCCTGGTGTGTATCCTGGTACTTTGCCGTCTTTACCGCCTTTACCGCCTAGACTACTTCCAAACGGAACTGTGCCATTTGATGTGCCTTGAGTATTACCGTCGCCTTGCTTTGTACCGTTACCCTGTTTTGTGCCGGAGCCGGTGCCGCCGCCGATATCATTTGGGCCTACTGGCGGACCGCACATGTCAGCAGTAAATGGAGGTTCAGACTCACCATTAGCATTAATAATGAGTTCATTGTTTGCTTGGAATTTAGTTTTTGATACAAGGCTACTAAGGACAAGTGATCTGTTCTTTAATTTAGCAGCAATAGCTGCTATAGTTTTCTTGCCATCATATTGTTGAGATGTCCGCCTTAAATTTGTAAGCAAACTGTTTATGCGTCTTACATTACGCTGGCGTTGGAACTTTGGTAGCTTACAGGCTTCATCAGCAAGAGTTACCAACTTATAAACTATACGGTCCATATACTGGTCATTCGTACCCGACGGTAACGGTTCCTTTTCTAATATTTTAAATTCATGAAATTTCATTAGTTATCTGCCTTTGGTCTAAGTGCTTTAGATAGACTCTGTCTTTCTGGAACAGTATCACCTGCAATACTAGCTGAATTAGTGTTGTTTACAAATGTACCTTTTTGTGTTTTTCTTGTTGTTGATTGAGTCATAGTCATACGCACATTGTCTTCTTGTTTCACCCATCTGCTCCCATCATATCTAAATAATCTATTTGGATTAAAATCTGTTCTTAAGAAAAAATCACCATTTTGGTTTGTTGTAGGAAAACTTATTCCGTGACCAAATGCCTCTCCGTTGGTAGGAATACCGTCACCTAGCAAGTAGCCGTTGTACCCTGGGCGATCAGGAGAAACCATTTTATCTGGAATATTATCTCCGTCACTGTCTACTAATTCAGTGTTGCCGTTTTCGTCTAATTGTAAACTAAAGTAATGGCTAGTATCATATCCTGATTTAGATGCATCTGCTTCTGCTTGAGCTACAACTGCATTATTAATTTGCATTTCTTTCTCGTAAGTACTTAACATATTACGTAGCGTATTAGCACCATCTTGACCTTCTTCAGCAGGTAAATCTAAAATTTCCTTGTATTCTTGTGAATCTATTATTTGTTTAAGTTTTAATCTATATAAATGCGGATACCACGTTTGTGAAAATCCTTCTGCGGCTCGATTAACATCTTCTACTACATAAAAACGTTTTAGTGCATAAGATAAATCATTTAAGGCATATTCATCTTTTAAATGAGGCAGTTCAACAACATCGCCTGCTATAACTTTTCTACCTAGTGTTTTTACACTACTATTAATATGTACTGTTAAAAATAATGTATCATTACTTAAAAATAAACCAAATTGGCTAAGATTAAAGTCAATATCTTGAACGTTATAGATGCCACGCATGGTGTAAACATCTGGGTCATATTTCCTATCTCTATTTTCAAGGAATAATAAATCTTGTATATTAGTTTCTTTTACAGCATCATATCGTGGCTGATCTGCTGTTGCGTCAGCTTCTGAAGGATTTTCGGCACCTAAAAACTTGTGTATATTAATATCAGTTCCGCCAACAGTAAACATTTCATAGACTTGTTTGTCTATAAATGAGTAATCGTTACCGCGTGTAGGCTTGTATAAACTTAATCTTGGCATACACATATTTATCGATAGTTGTGCAATACGATAAATACTACGGAGAAGATATAAATGGCTATGAACAAACAAGGCATATTTGATTACGTACATACAATGCTCGGCGGTGGAATGATCGACGTCGAACTTGATCCAGTACACTATGAAACTGCATTAACAAAAGCATTAACTCGCTTTAGACAACGTTCAGATAACTCTGTAGAAGAATCTTACTTTTTTATGCCAACAGTAAAGGACCAAAACGAATATACTCTACCTAATGAAATTGTAGAAGTAAGAAAGCTATTTCGTAGAAGTGTAGGTTCACGTACTGGCGGCGGCGATGGCGGAACTATTTTTGAACCTTTTAATTTAGCTTATACTAATGCATATCTGTTATCAAGTTCAAATTTAGGCGGACTAGCAACATATGACATGTTTAGCCAGTATCAAGAATTAGTAGGTAGAATGTTTGGTTCTTTTATTGAGTTTAAATGGAATACACAAACTAAAAAATTAACACTACTACAACGACCTCAAGCAGAAGAGACTCTCTTATTGTATTGCTACAATTACCGTCCAGATGAGAATTTAATGAACGATTACTTAGCACAGCAATGGATTAAAGATTATACTTTAGCTAGTTGTAAGTATATGCTAGGTGAAGCAAGAGAAAAATTTGCTACTATAGCTGGCCCACAAGGCGGCACGAGTTTAAATGGACAAAGTTTAAAAGCAGAAGCACAGCAAGAAATGGAAAAGCTAGAGCAAGAAGTAAGCACAGCAGTAGGCGGCGGCCAAGGTTACAGTTTCCTAATAGGATAAAAAATCACTTGACATCCTGACCTTTATGTAATATAATATATACATTACATTAAGGAACACATATGATAATAGGTATTTGCGGTTTAATAGGAAGTGGCAAAGGATCTGCGGCTGACATACTTGTAGAACAATACAACTTTGAAAAATTAAGTTTTGCTGACAAATTAAAAGATAGTGTAGCAACAATGTTTAGCTGGCCTAGAAACATGCTAGAAGGTGATAGTGACGAGTCTAGAGATTGGCGTGAACAAAAAGATATATTTTGGTCAAAAGAAACAGGACGTAATATTACACCGAGACTAGTTTTACAAGAATTTGGCACTGATTGTATGCGTCAAGGCTTTTTTGATGGTATATGGGTAAGTATGGTAAAGCAAGAATTACAAAAAAACCCTAGCAAGAATTATGTTATTCCTGATGTACGCTTTCCTAATGAAGCTCAGATGATAAGTGATCTCAACGGCAAAGTATGGAGAGTAATGAGAGGTCCTGATCCTATATGGTTTAGAATGTATCAAGATATTAACGTAGAACCAAAAGACGTTCATGAAAGTGAATGGCGTTGGGCAAACGTAAACTTTGATAATAGAATAAACAATAATGGGTCATTAGATGATCTTAAAGGTCAGGTACAAGATCACCTTGTTTCCAACGGACACCTTGTTTCTGTATAAGACGTTGACAATTAGCACATATAGTTTTTAGGTTCATTACACTACAATTATTCAAATCTCCGTCGATGTGAAATACATTAAACTGTTCAGCATATTTGGATTCAAAGCCACATTTTTCGCACGTAGTTTTTTTAACGTATCCTCGTTGTTTCCATTTTGGTATGTCAAAATTTAAACCATTCTTTAAACAACGTTCACATAGTTTTCTATAGTATGTCCTATCGCCTTTTTTATAATTTATAGCGGCAGGACGCTGGCCACATTTACATAAAGGTCTCATATTGTATTTACCTCACCTTTTTAGTCCCTTTTTTATGGTTATATCAGCTACCTTTTTTTTGTAAGATGCTAAATACAAATAGCAAATGATTCCAACAGGAGAAATAATATGGCTTTAACATCACCAGGCGTACAGGTTTCCGTAATTGACGAAAGTTTTTACACACCAGCGGAACCGGGTACAGTACCTATGGTTTTTGTAACTAGTGCATCAAATAAAACAAATGCAGCAGGAACAGGAACAGCACAAGGTACATTAAAAGCAAACGCAGGTAAACCTTACTTGCTAACATCACAAAGAGATTTAGCGGACACATTTGGTGATCCGATATTTAAAACAGATACAAATAATAATCCAATACACGGCGGCGAATTAAACGAATACGGATTACAAGCTGCTTATTCATTATTAGGTGTAAGCAACAGAGCATATGTAGTAAGAGCAGATGTAGATCTAGGAGAACTAGAAGCAACAGCAGATGCGCCTAGTGCAAATCCATTAGCAGGTACATATTGGTTTGACACAGACGGTTCTAGGTACGGTATTCAACAATGGAACAGTAATGCAATTAACACTACAGGCGGACAAACTTTTACAACTAAGACACCTACTGTAATATTCAAGCAAAACGAAGTAGTTGATTATGATGGCGGAAATTATGCTCCACTTGGTTCAATAGGTGCTATTGGGGATTACATAATTGTAGCAGTTACTACAATAAACAAATTATGGTATAAGAACTCAAGCGGTTCATGGGTTGAAGTTGGAAGCGACGATTGGACTAAGTCTTGGCCTACTGTAAAAGGTTCAGTAGCTAATCCATCATTTGCAGGAACAGCTGACATTACTGTTAACGGTACAGTAATAAGTGTAGGAAGTAACACTGTAACAGATGTTGCAACCGCAATTACAAATGCACTTATGTCTGGTATAACAGCAGCAGCAGTTGACGGATTTTTAGAAATTTATAGTAATGGTTCTAGTTCAGGAGCAGATGACTCAAGTTTAGGTGGCCCAATTATAATTGGTGGTGATGCAACTAGATTGAGCGAATTAGGTATTACAGCAGGAACATATTTTCCACCACAATTACAAATATCAGCACATACAAGTGTTCCAGAGTGGAAGTCATCAGACACACGCCCACGTCCAAGTGGAAGTGTTTGGTTCAAAACTACTACACCAAACGGCGGAGCAAAATTAGATGTTAAACTTTGGAATTCAACTACATTGCTATGGGACGAAAAAGCAGCACCTATGTATGATAATGCAGCGGCGGCAATTTTTGCTTTAGACTCTACAGGTGGCGGAGCAAATTTAGCTATAGGTGATTTGTTTGCAAAAACTAATGTTGCAAATGATACACAACCTTTAGGTAACTTCACATTATTCCGTAGACAAGCAAGTGGTGCTACAACAATTACTAGTGCAGCAATTACTGGTACTTCACCAGGAGCAGGATCACACACTTTTACAATATCTAGTACAAACAAAGGAAGTGCAGCATTTAGCACACCTGTAACAGCATCAGTAACAGCTACAGGAAGTGCAAGCGGAGATGCAAATTTAATTGCAGCAGCAATTACATCAGCTGGTTCACAAAATGTAAGTGCAACAGTTGATGCTTCAAATAGAATTGTAATTTCACATTCACAAGGTGGAGAAATTAAATTTGTTGATACAACTGGGCTACTAAACGCAATTGGATTTAAACCATTTGTAAGCACAGATGCAACATCAACTGCAAACTTAGCATTTGTAGACGGTACAACTAATGCAACTAGTCCTAAGCAGTTTCAAGCTACTAACTGGCGTGTATTAACATATACAGCTAGTGCTAACGCTGTAACATCATTAGCAACACAAGGCCAATTATGGTATAATAGTGTTGTTGACGAAGTTGATATGCTTTGGCATAATGGTACAACTTGGGTAGGTTACACAGATTCAACTGCTTATCCAAATGCAGATCCAGCAGGACCAATTGTTGCAGCAAGCATGCCTACACAGCAAAGCGACGGAAGTGCTTTGGTAACTGGCGATTTATGGATTAGTACAGCAGACTTAGAAAACTATCCAACTGTATATCGTTATAATGTAAATATTTCAGGTACTACTGCTCAAAAATGGGGAACTCCATTAGATGCAAGTGACCAAACAACTGAAGACGGTATACTATTTGCTGATGCACGTTACGGTACTGGCGGCGGAACAACTACTGTTGCTCCAAGCGGTACAATACCAGAATTAATGGCAAGCAATTACTTAGATCCAGATGCACCAGATCCAGCACTATATCCAAAAGGTATGTTGCTTTGGAACTTACGTAGAAGCGGATTCAATGTAAAGCGTTTTGAGAGAAACTACATTGATACAGCAAGCACTAACGGACGTCAAAGTGATGAGTCTATGGCAAACTACTATCCACACAGATGGGTAACTGAGTCAGGCAACCAAGCAGACGGTTCAGGTAGCTTTGGACGTAAAGCACAGCGTAAAGTAGTTGTTCAAGGATTACAGGCAGTAGTTAATAGCAACGATGATATTAGAGATGACGAGTCAAGATTATTTAACGTAATGGCTACACCAGGATATCCAGAACTAATCGGCGAAATGATTAGCTTAAACTTTGATAGAGGTTTAACAGCATTTATTATAGGCGATGCACCGTTCCGTTTAACACCAGATGCAACATCATTAAACGAATGGGCAACTAATGTAAACACAGCAGTCGAAGATAATGATAACGGACTCGTAAGTAGAGACGAATACTTAGGTGTATTTTACCCGAGTGGATTTAGCAGTGATAATGCAGGTAACAACGTAGTTGTACCGCCAAGTCACATGATGCTAAGAACTATTGCACTAAGCGATCAAGTTTCGTTTCCATGGTTTGCACCAGCAGGTACAAGACGTGGCGGAATAACAAATGCAAGTTCAACAGGCTATGTTAATAGCGAAGGTGAATTTGTTGCAGTTGCACTTAACGAAGGACAAAGAGATACACTGTATTCAAGTAATGTAAATCCAATTACATTTATAACTGGTGCAGGACTTGTAAACTTTGGTCAAAAGACTCGTGCAAGAGGTGCAAGTGCATTAGATAGAATAAATGTTGCAAGACTTGTAATTTATCTACGCAGTCAGTTAAACACACTTGCTAAACCTTATATCTTTGAACCTAATGATAAAATTACACGTGATGAGATAAAACAAGCAGCAGAAAGTTTGTTACTTGAATTAGTAGGACAACGTGGATTATATGATTACTTGGTAGTGTGTGATGAGTCAAACAATACTCCTAGCAGAATTGATAAAAATGAGCTATACTTAGACATTGCTATTGAACCTGTAAAAGCAGTAGAGTTTATTTACATACCACTAAGACTTAAAAATACTGGAGAAATATCAGGACTATAATCTGATAAATACTATTAACAGGAGCAGACTAAATGGCAATTTCAACACTATCAAAAATTACAGTCCCACTAGCTAGCGGAGATTCCGCTAGTAACCAGGGATTATTAATGCCAAAGTTACAATATCGCTTTAGAGTGAGTTTGGAAAACTTTGGAATTAGTACACCAACAACGGAACTTACAAAACAAGTTATAGATGTAACTCGACCAAATGTAAGTTTTGAACAAATGACTTTAGACGTATATAACTCAAGAGTTTACCTAGCAGGTAAGCATACTTGGGAACCAATTACATT
>MDTG01181138.1_pt1 | contig 10940 bp, 9 predicted proteins | sample 811421 | NCBI WGS metagenome assembly MDTG01 (sample SAMN05326645, study PRJNA326480) | marine metagenome | isolation source: seawater | place: Pacific Ocean: South East | collected 2011 | reverse complement strand
TACGGTTTGGGTGCTGTAAAAGGAACTGGCCAGGCTGCCTGTGAGGCCATTGTTGCCGAGCGCAACGCCAATGGTCCGTTCACCAGTCTGTTCGATTTCGTGAAGCGTGTAGACAGCAAACAGATCAATCGCCGGGTGATTGAGGCACTGATTCGCGCAGGTGCTTTCGATTCTCTGAACCCAGACCGCGCAAGGTTGTTGGCCAGTTCAGGGCAGGCCATGGAATGGGCTGCTCAACAGGCCGCCACGGCTGCACAGGTGAGTTTGTTCGGTGAAGCCTTGGGTGGCGATGCACCGCCGGAATTGGTGGAAGTGCCCACCTGGAGCGAACGTGAAAAGCTGCAGCAGGAAAAAGCGGCCTTGGGTTATTACTTCAGCGGGCATTTGTTCAAGGCGGATGAAGACAAAGTGCGCCAGTTCGTCAAACTGAAGTTGAAAGACCTGTCGCCTGGCCGGGATTTGGTGTGGATGGCGGGTGTAATCGCATCGCTGCGCACCATGATGACCAAGCGCGGGAAAATGGCGGTTGTGTTGCTCGACGATTCTACCGCGCAGGTTGAGTTGTCCATTTTCAACGAGCAGTTTGAGGCCAATCGCAACTTGTTGAAAGAAGACTCCTTGCTGGTTTTACAGGGCAAGGTGTCTGAAGACTCTTACACCGGAGGCTTGCGAATTTCAGCCGAGAACCTGTATTCGCTGGCCAGTGCACGTGCTCACTTTGTCAGCCGCCTGAGGCTTAGCATGAATGGACAATCGGATGCTGAAAAGCTGCGCGCCATGCTGGAACCGTTTCGTGACCCTGAGCAGGGTTGCCTGGTTGAAATTGACTATCACAATGGCCATGCAGCCTGCGTGGCCCAGTTGAGCAGTGAATGGAAAGTGCGGCCCGAAGAAGATTTGCTGATTGAAATGCAAGGCTGGTTGGGTGAAGGCAATGCCAAGTGGGTGTTCGGCTAGACGAGCGGCCTTATTCTTCCAGCCAACTCAGCGGGGCTGCCCGATTCCTCACCGAAAACCGCTTCATCCCTTTTTGAATTCATTCTTGCTCACCTCGCTCGGCAAAACACATGGCCGAGTCTCGGTGTTGGCTAATCGCCAAACGCAGCGAATGAATCCAAACGGGGCGGTTTTCTTGAAGTTCGTAACAGGCAAACCCACTGCCGAGTTGGCCGAAGCACCGCCGTTGGCGAATCTTCCACACACTCCGCTAGGGCTCGGTTGCGTGATCGCCGCTGATTGTGCAAGCGAATACGCTGATTGTGCGACGAACACATGCCGCTTGAGTCGAACCCGCTTGCCACCCACAACCGTGTAAACTTCGTCCATCCAATCCACGTTCACGTTGCATGCCCGAAATCACTGACTACACCGCCAAAGGTCTGTACAAACGCCTGCTTTCCTACAGCCTGCGTTACTGGCCGCTTTTCGCGACATCTTTAATTGCCCTGGTGTTCGCCGCTGTCACTGAGCCCTTGTTTGCCAGCCTGATGAAGCCGCCGATCGACGAGAACTTTTCCGGCGAGCGAACCGAAATGGCGAAGTGGCTGCCGGTCATCATCATTGTATTGTTCCTCATCCGCGGTTTGGCCACGTACATCAACGAGTATTGCAGCGCCAAACTGGCTGGCTTGGTGGTTCACGATTTGCGATTTGACATGCTGTCCCGAATTTTGCGTTTCCCGAATTCATATTTTGTTGAGCAACCCGCCGGGAAAATCATTTCTACGGTGTCTACCAACGTGGATGCGGTCACCGAAGCGGGTTTCAACATCATCACTGTGCTGATTCGTGACGGTGCAATTGTCATTGGCCTTATGGCTATTCTGCTTTACACCAATTGGCAACTCACCCTGATCTGCTTTGCAATTCTTCCTTTGATCGCCATTGGTGTATCCGTGGCGGCCAAGCGTTTGAACCGCTTCGCGCACAGCGCGCAAACCTCGCATGCCGATTTGGTGCAAAGCATTTCTGAAGTAATTGGTGCGCAAAAAATCATCAAAATTTATGGTGCGCAACAGGTGGAAACCGATCGCTTCATGAAAAGTGCAGATGAAATCATGAGGTCGCGCGTGAAGCTGGTGGCCACCAGTGCGGCCAACTCTGCAATTGTTCAGTGGATACTCGCCGCCGCTGTGGCTGCTGTGGTGTACTTCGCGGGTATTTTGGCTGAAAGTGACAGCATGACTGCGGGCGATTTCGCCTCTTTCATGACCGCGATGATGATGTTGTTGGCCCCAGTGAAGCGCCTGACCAACATTAACCAGCAGCTTCAAAAAGGCTTGGCGGCTGCCGACAACGTATTCCGGGTTGTCGACCGCTCGGTTGAAAATTCCAGCGGCACCCACACCACCGATCGGGCGCTGGGTTACATTGAATTCAACAAAGTGGGTCTTACCTTTCCTGGTGCCGAAGCGCCTACATTGATCGACATTAATTTGTGGGTCAAACCCGGGCAAACCGTGGGTATCGTCGGTGTGTCGGGCGGTGGCAAGTCAACCCTGATCAACCTGCTGCCTCGTTTTCTGGACCCCACAAGTGGCGTGGTGAAGCTGGACAGTGTTGATTTGAAACAATGGGATTTGCAGTGCCTTCGCCGCCAAATTGCAGTGGTAACCCAGGAAAGCCATTTGCTGAACGACACCGTGCGCAACAACATTGCTTACGGCGAAATGCGTGGTGCCAGCGACGAAGCCATTTTGAATGCCGCCCGCATGGCCAATGCCCTGCCATTTATCGAAAAACTTGAAAATGGGCTTGATACGGTGCTGGGCGACAACGGACTGAGATTGTCTGGTGGCCAGCGCCAGCGTATTTCAATCGCACGGGCATTCCTTAAAAACGCCCCAATTCTAATTCTCGATGAAGCCACTTCTGCACTCGATTCCGAAGCTGAGCGTGAAGTTCAAGAGGACATGGAACGATTGCGCCATGGTCGAACCACACTGGTGATTGCACATCGATTGTCCACACTGACCACGGCCGATTTTATAATCGTGCTGGATCAGGGCAAGTTGATTGAGCAGGGTACCCATCAGGAGTTGCTGGCAAGACAGGGCAAATACCACTACCTGCATTCCATTCAAAATCAGTCCACAAGTTTATCCACTGACTGAATTACAACCTCAGTGGGAATGGCCGCCAGCAAACGCGTGGTGTCATCGGTATTGATGCTGTCGGGGTGGGGGAGTGGCCCAAAATCGCCCGCATAAATGACTGTGGCTTTGTCTGACCAAGGCCGCCATTCTTGTACCCACGAGGGGCCAAACAGCGCCACTTGCGGTACATTCAATGCCGCTGCCATGTGCATAGGGGCCGAATCTACGCCCACATAAAACTTGCTCAATTTCAACAAAGCCGCAAGCAAAGGCAGGCTCATTTGGCCACCCACATTCACCAGTTGGTTTGAGCCCGGCGAACGCTTGGTGCGTGCCAGCCGCTCAATCTCGGCGGTCATGGCCACTTCCACGGGGTCTGGGCTGCATGTCAGCACCACGTGTAAACCTTGGTTTAGCAAATGCACAACCACGTCAGCAAACTTGTCGTCTTCCCAGCATTTGAAGGGCCAGCGAGCAGCAGGGTGAATCAACACAAATGGTCCATTCACCTTGTGTTGGGCCAGCAGTTTGTCGGCTTTGTCCAGATTCTCGGGGCTTGGGCGCAACACCATTTCACCGCGCAGGCTGCGGGGGTTAATGCCCAAGGCTTGCAGGCACAGCAGGTTCAGCTCCACGGCGTGTGCTTGCCCCCGGGGTGGGGGTACTACGCGGTGCGTGAAACAAGCATGCCACAGGGCCTTGTCGCGTTTTGCATAGGCCATTTGTACGCGCACTGGTGCATTTGAAAAGCGTGCAATCAACGCACCAATCCATTGATCGGTTAAATGCACCACTGCATCGTAACTGGTGCGCCTCACTTGAAAAATCAGGCCAAGTTCGGCCTTCAACCTTGCAAAACCTTTCAGCTTCCGGTCAATGCACAGCACCCGGTTTAAGTGTGGATTGTTTTGCAACAGGGGCGTGGTTTCTTTGTAAATCAGGGTATCAACCTGTATGCCGGGAAATTGGTCGTGCAAGGCGTGGTACAGGGCCGTGGTTAACAGCACATCGCCGTGATGCCTTAATTTAATCACCAAAATTTTCTGCAAAGTATTTCAACCCGGTATTGATTAGAGTGAATTCACGCCCATGCGTGTGCGGTGGCGCATTAAACTGCCAAGTGAGCCCGCACATACGTTGAGCAAACACAGAGCGAATATAGACCGTGATTTCAACCAATTTTGTTTTCCAATTCAAATGACCAGCATTTTCTTCTCTGAAAGTTCCAAAAATATCGGTGGTCAAGAACTGCAATTGCTTGAGCAGGCGGTGGGTCTGAAAGCCAAAGGTTACACCCCCTATATATTGTGCCGGCCAGGCAGTCGAATTTCTCAGGAAGCCTACAAGCTGGGTTTGAATGTTGAGTTTGTGGCATTTCGCAATGCCATTCACCCGCCCAGTGTTTTAAGGCTGGCCAATTTGGTTCGGCAGCACAAGCCGGTGGCGGTGGTGTGCCACAGCAGCCACGATGCCAATTTGTGCTCTATTACCATTCATACCCTGGCAAAAATTGGTTTGCTCAAGCCCCGGCCCACGTTAATTCGTATGCGCACTTACCAGCCCGGCCCGGCCAAAGCATTCACTTACAACCAAATGTTTGATCAAACCTTCACGCCCAGCCAGGCCCTGAAAGACCAGCTGCTGCAAAACACGGGCGTACTGCCCGAAAAAATCGGGGTGTTGTATCCCGGTGTTGATTTTGAAAGTATCGCTGCTGCGGCGGCGCTTGGTTTGCCCCCTGAACTTGATGCCCGCCTGAGCGATTTGCAGCAGCGCCCTGTGATTGCCCATGCGGCCATGTTTCGGGTTGAGAAAGGGCACAGCTTCATGTTGCAGGTGGTGAAAGCCTTGCTCCCACAGTTTCCCAATTTGTTGTACGTGGCAGCCGGCGAGGGGGACACCCGCCAGGCCATCGAAACCGAAGCACGGCGTTTGGGCTTGGGCAAACATGTGGTGCTGCCGGGCATGTTGAGCCCCGTGGCACCGCTGATTAAGCGTGCTGATGTATTGGTTATGCCTTCCAGTTACGAGCCTTTGGGCATGAGCCAAATTGAAGCCCTTGGCTTGGGCGTGCCTGTGGTGGTCAGCAACGTAGGCGGTTTGCCTGAAACTGTACAAAGCGGCGTGACTGGCTATGTGTGCCCGGCACCCCATGCGCCCGGTGCGCTGGATGCTTGGGTTCAAGCACTGGGTGTCGTGCTGGCTGAACCCCAAAAAGCCCGCAACATGGCTGCACTGGGCCGGCAAACCGTGCTGGCCCAGTTTGGCAAACAAAGCAATATTGATGGCTTGGTGGGCACCATTCAAACGCCTCGGTTGGGTCGCTCTTGATGCCTGGGTGTTTGCCAGTGAGTCAGCGAATTGGCGTTTGGTTTGGCCAAGGGCTACACAGTGCCCTGGCGGCACGCGCGGCATGGGGGCAATTGCAGGCTGAATATCCTGGTGCGGATTGGGTGTTGTTTGGCCCCCGAGGCAGCTTGTTTTTGTTTGAAATGGACGCACGGGTGCCCGTGTACATCCCCTTGCGCGCCTTGGAACCCCGGCGCCCCGCGCAAACCCGCCTTTCTTATTACCTTGAAAAACGCGCCCAGTTTAAAAAGCTGCGCGGCTTGAAGCTCAACCTGTGTATTGGGGTTTCTGCTTTGGCGGACTTGCCAGAGCAAAACCAGCAAGCCGATGCACAATTTCAGCATGTTCAAAAAATGTTGGGCGTTGGGGGGCAATTCATGCAACAGGAATTGTCGGGCTTTTTGCAGGCTGAACGGCCCTTGTTACAGGCTGGGCCCCAAGCCTTGGCTTATGCAACCCAGCTGTATCGCAAAACATCACCGAGTCTGATCAAGGCTGTGGCCTTGCTGTATGCCGAAGAAAATGCACCCAGTCTGGATTTGCAATGGCAGGCATTGCAATGCAGCCTTGCTCAGCTTGGCGGCAATACGCACTTAACCGTAGCGGCGGTTGTTGGGGAAAATCGATTACTCGCCCGGCAATTGAGTGCTAGTCAGCCCGGCTGGTTACAACTGGGTTTGCCCCGGGCCATGGGCCTGATTGCGTACGCGGATCGGGTGATCAGCGCTTCAGAAGCCATCACCCTAATTTGCGCAGAAATGGGCCGCTCAGACCGCCTCTTGTTGGTTAAAAGTCACAGTTAATGCATGGCCTCAACAGTCTCCTGCTTTGGTGCCTCGTTTGCCTGGTTCTGAAATTCTAAGTTTTTCATTCACAAGGCTTTTTGCGGCTCTCGGGGCAATTTTGGCGAATTGTTGATGTCATAAAACTATGGGAATGATCAATTTCTCCTGTTGCACGTCAGCGACAAAAACACCGATTTCCCCATTCTCACACCACGATTTGGTTGGTCGGCCCAAGGGTCCCCGTGTACATTGTCTCTCGTGCCGCTAGAAATGGCGGCAAAGATTCAACCAACACTAATAAGGGTGAAATATGAACAAGAAGCTAGTAGCTGCTGCTCTGGGCCTGGCATTTGCCGCTCCAGTATTTGCTGATTCATCAAACGTAACTTTGTACGGTCGCGTACACCAAGCCCTGGATCACCAGTCCACCAGCTCCAACGCTGGCGACACAGGCGGTAACTTCGCCCTGGAAGACGTGTCTTCACGTTTTGGTATCAAGGGTCAGGAAGACCTGGGTGGTGGTTTGAGCTTGGTATTCGGTTACGAATTCGCCGTATCTGCTGACAACAACACTGGTGTTTCAGGTCGTCACTCATACATCGGTATGAAGGGTGCATGGGGTACATTCGTGGCCGGTAAGCAAGACGGTGGTAACGAGTCAGTTGCTCCTTTGTACACCCAGGCTTCTTTGACTGGCGGCGTTTCTAACCAAGGTGGTCCTTTGACAACCATTGGTGGTGGCGGCACTTCTTTGGGTAACGGCGTCGCTATTGACCGTGTACAGCGCGTTGACAACTCTTTCGGTTACAAGACCAACATCGCTGGTGTTGCAATCGAAGCACGTCATGCTTTGACTGCTGGTGACAACCTGAATACTTTGTCTGTTGGTGCTGTTGGTAACAACAACAACGCCAACAATACACCGATCAAAGAAAACGGCACACGTCAAACCGAAGTTGCTGCAACTTACAAAGTTGGCGCGTTGACAATTGGTGGTGGTTTCAACATTTTCGACCAGCAAGGTGTAGATCCTACAGTTGCTGCCCAGCCTGAGAATACAGTTCAGGGTGTTGTAGCTTACAACTTCGGTTCATTCACCTTGGCCGGTCTGGTTGCTCAAACTTCACTGTACGGCCCAGCAGCTAACGGCGAAGACAGCAACACTGAATACCTGTTGTCAGCAACCGTTCCTCTGAGCGCCAACAGCGGCATTTTCGGTGCCTACGCCGATGCAGAGCGTAACAACAACACCGTTGCTGGTGTGAGCACTCCTTTGGAATTGACTCAAGCCCAAATCGCTTACTATTACGACTTTAGCAAGCGCACACGTACATACGTTGGTTTCAACCGCTTGACTAACGAAGTAGTTGCAACTGGTGCTGAAACAGATCAGGACAACTTCACAATTGGTCTGCGTCACAACTTCTAATTCAACGCCAAGCATAAGCTTGGTTTGAATGCAAAGTTTGAAAAAGCCACCTTCGGGTGGCTTTTTCTATTTCAGCCAGCGCAACGCGCATATCCATTCGCACATGAAGCGAAAAAACCAGGCGAAAAAAAAACACCTGGTTGTTCAGGTGCTTTTTTATACAACTCAACTTGGCTTAATTCAATCGAATCGATTATTGCAAATTCATGTCCAGTTGCACGCCGCACAAGGTGCTGCTGTAGCGTGTGGCACTGCCACTGTTGCTCATGCAACCCAGCGAGGTGGTTTGAAGTTGGTTCTCGGATACTTTCAAGCCAAAAAACAAATCGGGGTACTTGTTGCCCTCTTCACGGCTTAGTTTGAATACCCAATCTCCGGTACCCCATTGGGCACTCATGGGGGCTTTGTTGCGGTCCTGGTTCAATCTGAAACCATAGCCTAAGCCACCGTTCTCGGAACTGGTCCAGCGGCCCCATTTGCTCAATGGGTTTTGCCCATCGATATTCAATGTCACGCCACCAGCTTGGGCACTGGCCAAGGCGGGTGCCAGCGCAAGGCAGGCACAAATCAATGTTTTTTTCATATTGTTATTCCCTTCAACAGCAGCAATTCAAGCAATTTGCGCTGTTTCGCATGCAAGGCTTTAATTATGCGCGTAATTTTGGTGTGGATAAAGCGGGAGAAGGGTTGCCTTCACCCCGCCAAACCATTGATTTGAATCAGGTATTTAAACCTGCTGCTTGATAGTTCTTGAATAAAAACAAGGGGTTTTGCTGTTTAATTCTCAAGTCGCTTTAAGCCCAGTTTTTCAAATAACTTGGTGTCACGTTCCAATTCCGGGTTGTCTGTTACCAACAGTTTTTCGCCGTAGAAAATTGAATTGGCGCCTGCAAGGAAACAGAGGGCCTGTGTGCTTTCATTCATGCTCTCGCGGCCAGCGGACAAACGTACAAAACTGGTGGGCATGGTGATGCGAGCCACGGCGATGGTGCGTACAAAATCGAGTGGATCGATTTCTTCGTTGTTCGCCAGTGGTGTGCCTTCAACTTTCACCAAATTATTGATAGGCACACTCTCGGGCGGTTCGGCCATGTTGGCCAGTTGGGCGATTAGCCCGGCCCGCTGGGTTACCGTTTCACCCAAACCCACAATGCCACCGCAGCACACTTTGATACCCGCATCGCGTACACGGTCCAGCGTGTCCAGGCGGTCTTGGTAGGTGCGGGTGCTGATAATGTCGCCGTAAAAATCGGGCGAGGTGTCCAGGTTGTGGTTGTAATAATCCAGACCCGCCTCTTGTAGCTGTTTGGCCTGGTGTTCTTTCAGCATGCCCAGGGTGACGCAGGTTTCCAGGCCCATGGCTTTCACTGCAGTTACCATTTCACCTACAGCTTCAACCTGGTGGTCTTTGGGGCTGCGCCATGCGGCACCCATGCAAAAACGTGTGGCGCCTTTGTCCTTGGCGGCCTGTGCGGCTTTCAGCACTTCATCGATGGGCATCAGCTTTTCTGCTTCCACGCCAGTGTTGTACTTGGCCGATTGGGGGCAATAACCACAGTCTTCCGGGCAGCCGCCTGTTTTAATCGACAGCAGGGTGGACAGCTGCACGGTGTTCGCATCGAAATGCTCGCGGTGCACCTGCTGCGCTTTGAAAATAAGGTCGTTGAACGGCAGTGCGAACAGGGCTTCAATGGCCTCGACGCTCCAGCGTTGCTGATCAACGGCGGGTGGGGCTGCTTTTTTGTTTTCAACCCAGGTAATTTGGCTTTCCATGTGCATCCTTCAGAACAATTCGCTTCCGGGGCCGGGTGCAATCAGGCTGCCCCAGCGTTGTAATACGTGCATCAGTGTTTGGTAGGCGTTTTCCAGTGTCTCGGGCTCGGTGCAATAAGGCGGAACCCAATACACGGTGTTGCCCAGGGGGCGCACCACAATGCCCAGTTCCAGAAACGTTTGGCGTATCCATTGACTCGCGCTGGAACCATACTGACTGTGACTGGATTTTAGCTCAAAGGCTGCCACGGTGCCGCACACGCGCGGGTTTTCAATCAGGGGGTGGCAAGCCAAGGTGGGTAACCAGCGTTGGTGGGTGGCTTCAATGCGGTGAATGTTCGCCCATGTGCTTTCTTCATCGAACAAGGCGAGGTTGGCCAGGGCCGCAGCGCAACCCAATGGGTTTGCGGTGTAGGAATGGCCGTGCAGCAAGGCATGGCCAACCTGGTCGCTTAAAAACGCGTCGTACACCGCTTGGCTGGTGAGTGTGGCTGCCATGGGCATGAAGCCGCCGGTAAGCCCTTTTGAAATACAAATAATGTCAGCCTGACCGCCAAATTGCGCCACTTGTTCGGCGGCAAACAGGGTGCCGGTTCGGGCAAAGCCAGTGAATACTTCGTCGAATATCACCAGCACACCAGCCGCTTCGCAGCGTTTACACAGTTCGGCCACATGGGCTGCGCGCATGAATCGCATGCCGCTGGCACCTTGAATCAAGGGCTCTAGTACCAGCGCAGCAATTTCACCTGCACTGTTTGCCAGCAAATGATCGAGTGCAGCCAGGGCCTGTTCTTCCATGCAGGCGCAAACACCGGTGGGTATGAAATCAACATGAAACAGCCAGGGTGCGAAGGGGGCGTAAAAACCACTGGATTTGCCAGTGGCCATGGCGCCGAAGGTGTCACCATGGTATCCACCTTCCAGCGCAACAATGCGACTTTTACCGGCCACGCCCTTGTTTTGCCAATACTGAAAGGCCATTTTCAGGGCTACTTCAATGGCGGTGGACCCATTGTCGGAGTAAAACACCTTGGCCATGGGGGCTGGGGCGTTGTGCACCAGGCGTTCGGCCAACTGCACAGCAGGCGGGTGGGTTACACCCGCGAACATCACATGTTCAAGCTCAAGCGCCTGTTGTGCAATCGCCTTTGCAATGGTGGGGTTGCTGTGACCATGAATATTCACCCACCAGCTTGAAACCGCATCAAAGTACTTGTTGCCTTGGGCATCGAACAAAAATTCGCCTTCACCACGTACCACTGCCAAAGGTGGCGCAGCGGTTTGCATTTGCGTGAAGGGGTGCCAACAGTATTGTGCATCCAGTTCAAGCAATTGGGTGTGGGTAAGCTGTTTCATGAGGGCTGTGCGATCACAAGCTGTCAAGCGCGCGAACAAGGCGCTCGGGCATGCCAAATTCAGCCAGTGCCTGCGGGCTTAATTCATTGAAAACCGGCAATTCAGCCAACACCGGCACTTCACCAAAATGTTCGATCGCCTCACGATTGGCAG
>MDTG01121641.1_pt1 | contig 10940 bp, 12 predicted proteins | sample 811421 | NCBI WGS metagenome assembly MDTG01 (sample SAMN05326645, study PRJNA326480) | marine metagenome | isolation source: seawater | place: Pacific Ocean: South East | collected 2011 | reverse complement strand
GTAATATCTAATTTAGCAAAAAAATGTAATTTAAAATATGATACAATTTCAAAAGTACCTGAGGAGTTAAATCAAAATAATCAATTAGGCTTTATAAGAGTAGAGACCAATGAACTTTTAAAAAAAATATGAAAAAATTTTATGGTATAGAAATATTAAGATTTTTAACATCAATATCTGTTTTAATATATCATTATAGACATTTTTTTGCGCCATATAATTCTAACTCTAATTTAAATTATTTTGAAATTGGTTCTACTTTGCCATTTTACAGTATTTTCGGTTTTTTATATGAGCATGGAATATTTGGTGTGCATGTATTTTACACAATATCAGGCTTTGTTTTTGCCCATATATATTTATCTAATGAAAGAGCAATAAAATCTAAAAGTTTTTTTATTAATAGATTTGGACGACTTTATCCTCTGCATTTTGCAACACTGCTTTTAGTTAGTATACTACAATTATATAGCGTTTTTCAGTTTGAAATTTTTCAGATTATCCAAATAAATGATTTTTATCATTTCATTCTAAATATATTATTTATTTCATCATGGGGTTTTGAAAGTGGACATTCTTTTAATGCACCGATATGGAGTGTCTCGATAGAAATTGCAATTTATATATTTTTCTTCGTTTTGCTAAATTTAATAAAAAAATATAAAATATATTCCATAATTTTTCTAAGCTTAATTCTTCTAATTATAGATAAAATTAATATTTACGATACATTATTTTTAGAATGTGCAAGGTTATTTTATTCAGGAACATTAATCTATTACTTCTATAATATAAGACTTAGTCATTCCCTTTATTTACCTCTTTCAATACTATTAATAGTTGTTGCATTTATTGGAAATTTTAAAACTTTTGTTTTTTGTCCTGGCTTAATTTTATTCTTCGTATGTATGGATAAATTTGTAACGACAAATAAAGTAAAAGAGTTATTTAGAAATTTGGGGAATCTAACCTATGCCTTATACCTTCTTCATTTACCAATACAAATATTAATACTAATCATTTTTAGTCACTTAAAAATTAGCAGCGCGGTATTTACTAATTTATATTTTTTTATGATATTTTTTACGATTTTAATATTTTTAGCATATTATTGCTTTAAATTTTATGAAAAACCCCTTAATGATCTGATAAGAAAAAAATTTAACTGAGCTTGATTATGGAAAAAAAATATAATTTTTTAAGGCCAATTAAAAATGAAAATTTAATAAGATTAGGTAGAAAAGCTGATGGTGGATACGTTGTTGATAAGAACGTTGTACAAAATACAGACTATCTTGTTACATTTGGTTTAGGTCCTGACTGGACATTTGAATTAGATTACATAAAAATAAATCAAAATTTGAATATATCTATGTATGACTACACTGTGAGCGCTTACCCTTACTTGAGAGAAATCTTTAAATATCTAAGAAGATTAATAACTTTTCGTTCAAAATTAAGTGATGTCAAAGATAGAGTAAGATATTTAAAAGATTACTTAGATTTTTTTAAATTAAAAAACGTAAATTTTTACGCAGAGCGAATTACTTTTCCAACACGAGATAAAATTGATACAGATATGGATAAAGTATTTTCCAGAATACCAGATAAAGCAAAAATAGTTCTTAAAAGCGATATAGAGGGTAGTGAGTTTAAAATAATTGATGAAATTTTAAAATACAAATCGAGAATAGAGATGCTTATTTTTGAGTTTCATTGGCTTAACATTAATGAAAACAGGTTTATTGAATCGGTAGAGAAAATTAAGGAGAATTTTAACGTAATTCATATACATGGCAATAATCATTGTGAAAAATTACCCTCTGGATTGCCAATAGCGTTAGAAATGACATTTATTAATAAGGAAATACAAAAGGATGAAGGTGAGTATGTAAATAATTTTCCAAATAAAAACTTAGATTTTCCTAACAACCCCTATAAAGAAGATTTATCTTTTACATTCTCAAAATAACTGATTTAACTTATTAAAATGATTATTGCGCGAATTCTAAAATATAATATAAATAATCATTAGAAGGCGAGGTAGCTCAGTTGGTTAGAGCACAGGACTCATAAGCCTGGGGTCGGCGGTTCGAATCCGCCCCTCGCTACCATTTGTTTAAATTTATGAATTTATCAATTATAATCATTTCATACAAAAGTGATCATCTTTTAGTAAATTTGATAAAAAAATTTTCGTCTAAGCATGAAATAATTATTGTCGAAAATTCCTTACAAAAAAAAACAAAAGCAAATTTAGAAAAAAAATTTAAAAATGCTAAAGTTATATTGCCTAAAAAAAATCTAGGATATGCATCAGCTTTTAATCTTGCTTTGAAAAAAAGTAGGTTTAATTTTGTTATTACTTTAACCCCGGATGTTTTAATTAACAAAAAATTGGTAATTGATATTGAAAAACTTTTAAAAAGTTTTAATAAATTCTCCCTATTGGCCCCAGAATATAACAACAAAAAAATTTATTGCAATTATACTCCTGATACCAATAGCAATATAGAAAATATAAAAAAATATAAAAAATATAAATTAATTGAAGTTAAAGATATAGATTGGTGTTTTTGCGTTATTAATAAATCAAAATTTAAAAATAAAAAAATATTAGATGAAAATTATTTCTTATATTTTGAAACTATGGATTTATGTAAAAACTTGTATAAGAAAAAAAAGAAAATGTATGTTATAAAAAACTTCAAATTTGACCACGTTGGTACAAGTTCTACGAACAAAAGCTACAATAAAGAAATCCAATTAAATAGAAATTGGCATTTTTGTTGGTCTAAATTTTATTTTTTTAGAAAAAATTATAATTATTTATATGCGGTAAAAAAAATTATACCAAATATTTTTCAAAGCCTTTCGGGTATGATGTTATCTCTTTTATTATTTAATTTTTCACACATTAAACTTCATTTTTCTAGTTTGAAGGGATCTGTAATAAGTCTATTGATGTTAAAATCTTATTTTAGACCTAATATTAATTAAATATAGTAATTATTATGAATAATTTAAAAATGTTTTGTCTTACATTAGAGCCTTCACATGAGAAATATATCAAATCATTAAATTATATTCCTGTAGGTTTAGGAGATAAAATTTTTTCTAATGATTGTTTTAGTGATAAAGTGGGTGATAATATTTCTTACAAAAACAAAAATTATGGTGAATATACTTTTCATTATTGGCTATGGAAAAATCATTTAGATAAAATAGAAGACAAATGGATTGGTTTTTGCCAATACAGGAAATATTGGTCTCATAATTTTACCCCAAACTCAGAAATAGATTTAACAAATTTAAAAACAAAAATATTAAAAGAAATTCCTGATGAATTAAATAAATACGACGTTATTTTAGGTGAACCATTTTTTGTTAACAAAAGAAAAGTGATGAAGTTTCTAAAAAAAGGTTTTTCATTAATACTTTCTAAACCACAAATTTTATTCAGCAAAAAATCTAGAAATATAAAATTTCATTTTGATTTAATGCATGGAAAAAATAACTTAGATAAAGCTATAGAATTACTAGATGTTAATAATAAAAGTGATTTCAGAAACTTTGTAAATAATGAAGTCTCTTTTAATCCCCATAATATGTTCATATGTAAATCAAAAAAATTACTTACATCTTATTACAACGATATTTTTCCATGGCTCGAGAGATGTGAAGAATTATTTGGTTTTGATAAACTAAAGGGCTATGGAATGATAAGAATTTATGGGTTTTTAGCCGAAAGATTTATGTCTTATTGGTTTAAAAAGAATTCAAATTATAAAGAATTACCAATTCTATTTCATGATATTGATAAAAAATTACGATAATAATTTTTTTAGATATCTTGAATATTCACAATTACCGTAAAATTCTATGCTTTTTTTTATAGACTTTTTATCAATCCATTTTTTGTTAAGAGCTATTTCTTCTAAGCAGGCAATTTTAAAACCTTGTCTTTTTTCAATTGTTGAAACAAAAGAAGTGGTATCGTAATAATCATCAATTGACCCTGCATCGAGCCAAGCTCCTCCTCTACCTAAAAACTCTGAGCTTAATTTACCTTTTTTTTTATATTTATTTAGTAAATCTATTATTTCTAGCTCATTTCTTTTCGAAGGTTTCAATGACTTACTTAACTTGACAACATTTTTATCAAAAAAATATAGACCAGTAACAGCAAGATTAGATTTCGTTGTTTTTGGTTTTTCTCTTAGGTTGACAATTTTATTTTTTTTGATTGTAGCTATTCCGTACAATTTAGGATCTTTTACAGGATGTAAAAAAACTTTTGCACCATTTTTTAATTTAACAGCTTTTTGTAAAGATTTTGTAAGACTTTGAGCATAAAAAAAATTGTCACCTAAAATTAATGCCACATTATTGTTGTTTATAAACTTTTCCCCGATAATAAAGGCTTCAGGTAGTCCATTAGGATATTTTTGTTCTTTATACTGTATTTTAACTCCAAAATTTTCTCCATTATTTAAAACTTTTTTAAATTGACTAATTTGTCCTTTGTTAACGATTACAAGAATTTCTTTTATACCAGCCAACATAAATATTGATAATGGGTAAAAAATTAAAGGCTTATCATAAATCGGAAGTAATTGTTTATTTACAGATTTTGTTATTGGACTCATTCTAGTCCCAAGTCCACCTGCTAAAATTATGCCTTTTTTTATCATGATTTTAGACCCAATCTCTTAACATAAAGTTTTTTTGAAATTGAAGTTATAAATTTATAATTTTTTATATACCAATCAACAGTCTTCTCCAAGCCATTTAAAATATTTGTCTTAGATCTCCATTTTATTTCCCTTTTAATTTTACTGCTATCTAAAGCATATCTAAAATCGTGTCCTGGACGATCTTTTACAAATTTAATTTTGACATTCTTTCCAATTTTATATCCCTTGTTCTTAAAAGTTTTCAATAATTTTTTTATTAAATCAATATTTCTTAAATTAAAATTTGTCCCCACATTATAACTTTCTCCAATTTTTCCCTTTTTATAAATTTGCAATAAAGCTTCACAGTGATCATTTACATAAATCCATTCTCTTGAATTTTGACCCCTAGCATATATAGGTAAGGGTTTATTAGCCATTATATTTGAAATCATTTTAGGTATTAATTTTTCTGGAAATTGATAAGGGCCGTAATTGTTACAACAATTGGAAATTACAACAGGTACTTTATAAGTTCTTACATAAGATTTTATTAAGTGATCAGCACTTGCTTTAGTAGCTGAATAAGGTGAGCTAGGATTGTAAGGATACTTTTCACTACTTTTGTTAGTTTTTATATCACCGTAAACTTCATCTGTTGAGATATGAACTAATTTAATTTTTTTATACTTTTTGTTATATTCTTTTAAAGCCTCTAAGATATTAAAGACGCCAAGTATATTTGAGTGAATAAATTGTCCTGGCGAGTCTATAGACCTATCCACATGAGTCTCTGCAGCTAAATTAAAGATACATACTGGCTTATATCTTTTAAATAAATTGATTAATTTAGGTTTATTATTAATGTCCAATTTAAAAAATTTGTATTTTTTTTTGGATAATTTTTTTTTATTATAAGTATTTGAGGAATAGGCCAATTTATCAATATTAATAACAAAGTAATTTTTTTTAATGAGATAATTAACTAAATTACTACCTATAAAGCCTGATCCCCCTGTAACTATTATATTTTTCATAATTGAGTAAAGAATATTTAGTGTAATTGTGTTAAAATAAAGAATTATAATACAAAATCAATTATTAACATATAAAATGAGCAATAAAGATATTACGGCAGTTATAACATCCTTCAAAAGTGAGAATAAAATAGTGAATTGTATTAAATCCTTGGGAAAGGAGATACAGATTATTGTTATTGAAAATTCTAACGATAAAAATCTAAAAATAAAATTAGAAAAAGAGTATTCTAATATAAAATGTATTTTGTCAGATCAAAATCTAGGATATGCAAAGGGAAATAATTTAGGGTTGTCATTAGTTAAAACAAAATATGCTTTAATTATTAATCCTGATGCAGAAGTTCAAAATGCAGCTTTAGAAAATTTTTTTTTGGCTGTTAAGAATAAACCGGATTTTTCCATCATTGCTCCATTTATACAAGAAACAGATAAAATTGAACATTCAGAGGTAAAAAAAACTATATTTGAAGTTAAGAATGTAAAAGGTTTTGCGATGTTTCTTAATTTAAAACAATTCGATAAAATTGGTTTTTTTGATGAAAATTTTTTCATTTATTTTGAAGAGATTGATTTATGCAAAAGACTCATTAAAAATAATAAAAAGATTTATTTAGACACCGGTATTAAAATTAAACATGCCGGTGGAACCTCACATGAAGATTCAATAAATTATGAAATGGAAAAGTCAAGAAACTGGCATTGGATGTGGTCAACTTTTTATTTTCATAAAAAACATCAAGGTTATTTGATCGCCTTAATTAAAATTTTACCAAAATTTATTTCAGCTATATTCAAAACAATTTTCTTCAAAATTACATCCAATAGTGAAAAAAAAGATATTTATTATTGCAGATTTGAGGGAATATTAAATTCTATTTTGCTACGAAAGTCTTGGTATAGACCGAAAATTAATTAAAGTTGATTTATATTAATTAAAATTATAAATATTTTGCAGTGAATAACAATCAATATAAAATTCTTGTAACTGGTGTAGCTGGTTTTTTGGGCTCACATCTATCAGAGCATCTTTCTTCACTTGGTCATAAAGTGATCGGTATTGATAATATGATTGGTGGATATCAAGATAATATTCCAAAAAAAATAGAGTTTCATAATATTGATTGCTGTGATTTTGAAAAAATAAAAAAAATTATGAAGGGCGTTGAAATAGTTTATCATTGTGCAGCCACGGCTCATGAAGGATTATCTGTTTTTTCTCCATTCGAAATTACTAAGAATAATTATTTGGCATCAGTCTCAATTTTTTCTGCTGCAGTAAATGAAAAAGTAAAAAGAATTATATTTTGCTCTTCTATGGCAAGATACGGTTCTCAAGAATATCCATTTACAGAAACGATGAAACCAAAACCAGTAGACCCTTATGCAATTTCAAAAGTCGCAGCAGAACAAGTTTTAATAAACTTATGTGAACTAAATAAAATAGAGTGGGTAATTGCTGTTCCACACAATATAATTGGCCCAAAACAAAAATACGACGATCCTTTTAGAAATGTGGTGTCAATAATGATCAACAGAATGCTTCAAGGTAAAGCCCCAATAATATATGGCGATGGCAACCAGACAAGATGTTTTTCATATATAGACGATTGTTTAAGTTGTTTGATTCCAATGCTTGATCAAAAAGATTTAAATAAACAAATAATAAACATTGGACCTGATGAGGAGTTTGTAACAATTAATAAAGTTGCAGAGCTTTGTTCAAATATTACAGGAATTAATTTGCAACCCATTTATAGAAAAGATAGACCCCAAGAAGTTAAACACGCAATATGCTCAGCGGATAAAGCCAGAAAACTACTTAACTATAAAACAACGGTAACACTAAAAGATGGAATTCAAAAAACCTATGAATATATTAAAAATAGAGGAGCAAAACCTTTTGAGTATCATATAGATTTAGAAATAAATAACGACTTAACTCCTGACACTTGGAAAAATAAGGAAATTTAATGTCCGGGAAATTCCATCAAACTTTCGATAGAATAAGATTTTTCTTTTAAAAGTTTTTCACCAGGTAAATCAAATAAATTAATTATAAAAATAAATCCAGCAACTGATCCCCCTGATATTTCTATAAGTTTAGCAGCTGCTTCTGCTGTTCCTCCTGTAGCTATTAAGTCGTCAATAACTAATATTTTTTCATTTTTATTAATCGAGTCTTTATGCACTTCTATTGTTGCTTCTCCATACTCCAATTTAAAGTCCACCGAGTGTCTTTCGGCTGGTAACTTATTTTTTTTTCTTAAAAGTATTAGCGGTTTTTTTACTATATAAGAGACCGCAGACGCAAATACGAAACCTCTGGACTCGATTGCTGATATCTTATCAAAGTTTATTTTTTTTGATATTTCTACAATTTTATCAATTGCATAATTAAAAGCTACCGGGTTTTTAATTAAAGTGGTTATATCTCTAAATAATATTCCTTTTTTTGGATAATCAGGTATCGATCTTATATATTTTTTTAAATCCATATTTAGCTTCAATATCTAACAAAAAAAGGCTAGATTTTAAATAATGAAAAAAAGAATTCTAGGGATAATTGGTGGTAGTGGCCTTTATAATATAGATGGTTTGGAAAATATTAAATGGAAAAAAGTTAATACCACTTGGGGTGAGCCATCAGATAAGATTTTATCAGCAAAACTAAACAAGAAAGAGATATTTTTTCTCCCAAGACATAAGAGAGGACACCGAATAAGCCCCTCTGATATAAATTTTAGGGCAAATATTGAGGCTTTAAAAAAGCTGGGAGTTACAGATATCGTTTCGGTTTCAGCAGTTGGTTCTTTACAGGAACACCTAACGCCTGGTTCTTTTGTGGTAGTTGATCAATTTATAGATAGAACATTTGCAAGAGTAAAAACATTTTTTGATAAAGAGATAGTTGCACATGTTTCTATGGCAAAACCTACCAGCCCATCATTAATGAAATGTTGTGAGTCTGCCTTAGTAAAATGTCAAATACCTCATCAAGTAGGAGGTACATATTTAGTTATGGAGGGCCCTCAATTTTCAAGTTTAGCAGAGTCTAAAATGTATAGATCATGGAAAGCTGATGTTATAGGCATGACAAACATGCCCGAAGCTAAATTAGCTAGAGAGGCAGAATTAAGGTATTGCACTGTTGCAATGGTTACAGATTTTGATTGTTGGCATCCTGATCACGATGAAGTAGATGTGCCAACTGTCATAAAAACATTACATCAAAATGCTTCAAATGCTCAAAATATGATAATTGAAATAATTAAAACTTTTGAGTCTTTTAATCCTAAAGGTGACCCTGCCAATGATTGTTTGGATACAGCAATAATTACTCAGCCAAAATTTCAAACAAAGAGCACTGTAAAAAAATTAAAATATATTGCTGGTAGAGTTTTGAAAAAATGAAAATTGAAGGTAAGAATTACCGAACGATTTGGTTTGAAAATAATGAAGTAAATATTATTGACCAAACAAAGTTACCATACAACTTTACAATTAAAAAATTAAAAACAGTCAAAGACGCTATAAACGCAATAACAACTATGGAGGTACGAGGCGCTCCTTTGATTGGAGCTACAGCTGCCTACGGTTTAGTTTTATCAATAATAGAAAAAAATGATTTATCTTTTTTAAAAAAATCTAGTGAAGAATTAGTAAGATCTAGGCCAACCGCTATAAACTTAAAATGGGCTATTGATAGAGTGATGAAAAAACTTTTAGGAGTAAATAATAGTGAAATTTTAAAAATTGCCTTAAAAGAAGCTAAAGATATTGTAGAGGAGGATGTTATTTTCTGTAAAAATATTGGTTTAAATGGATTAAAAATTATTGAAGAAATTTCAAAAAAGAAAAAAAATAACACTGTAAACATATTAACTCATTGTAATGCAGGATGGTTAGCGACTATAGACTGGGGTACAGCAACCTCACCAATCTATCAAGCACATCAAAAAGGTATAAAATTACATGTTTGGGTTGATGAAACGCGACCAAGAAACCAAGGTGCAAACTTAACTTCTTATGAGTTAAATGAAGAGGGAATTTCAAATACAATAATTACTGATAATGCAGGTGGAATTTTGATGCAAAGAGGTCAAGTTGATTTATGCATAGTCGGAACAGATAGAACTTTAGCAAACGGTGATGTCTGTAACAAAGTAGGAACTTATTTAAAAGCCTTAGCGGCAAATGACAACAATATTCCTTTTTATGTTGCTTTACCAAGCTCTACTATTGATTGGAATATTAAAGATAAAAAGCAAATACCAATTGAAGAAAGAGATACTAAAGAATTATCACATATTGAGGGTATCGATGAAAACAATGAGATAAGAAAATTAAGAATTTACCCTAAAAAAAGTAAGTCATTAAATTTAGCTTTTGATGTCACTCCATCAAAATATGTAACTGGTCTAATAACAGAAAAAGGAGTCTGCGAGGCAAATGAAAAAGGATTAAAAGGATTATTTAAGTGAACAAATTAAAAAAAGAGGTTATAAAATATTCAAAAAAATTAAATTCAACAAATCTTTCAACCTTAAGATCAGGAAACATTTCAGTTAGAGCTAAAAAGGAGGGGGTAGAGGGATTTTTTATCACACCATCAGGTAGAAAATACTCATCACTTAAGCCTGATGACATTGTATTTGTATCCTTAAAAGGAGTTTTTGATAAAAAAAAAGGAAAGCCATCTTCTGAATGGAGATTTCATCAAGATATTTATGTGAATAAAAAAGAGGCAAAAGCAATTGTACATGCACATTCTACTTGTGCCACGGCCGTTTCCACTCATCAAAAGAATATTCCTGCTTTTCACTATATGGTTGCAGTTGCAGGAGGAGAGGATATTAAATGCTCAAAATACGCAACTTTTGGAACAAAAAATTTATCAAATAATATCACCAAAGCATTAAAAAACAGAAAAGCTTGTTTGATAGCTAATCACGGTCAAGTTGCTTTTGAAGATAATTTAGAGAGCGCATTTGAACTTGCTCAAGAGATCGAAAATATTTGCCATCAATATATAAATGCCATAAGAATCGGAATACCTAAGATTCTTTCCAAAAAAGAAATGAAAATTGTCTTAGGAAAGTTTAAAAATTATAAAAAAGGATAGTTTTTAATGATTAAAGTAGGGGAACACATAACTATAGATTTTCTTGGTGTAAAAAAAGATTATTCTCCAGAATTTTACGAAAAAATAATATATACAATTGCC
>MDTG01067472.1_pt1 | contig 10940 bp, 9 predicted proteins | sample 811421 | NCBI WGS metagenome assembly MDTG01 (sample SAMN05326645, study PRJNA326480) | marine metagenome | isolation source: seawater | place: Pacific Ocean: South East | collected 2011 | reverse complement strand
TTTTATTTTTGAAAAATATCCAAAAGTTTTTTTTCATGTAGATAATGAGTTAAAAGATTGTAAAATTTTTCTTAAAAAAAAAATTAATTGTTATATTTTGAGAAAAAAATATTCAAAAAAAACAAAATTAATTACTATTATTGAGTCATTAAATTTTTTAGAAAGATTTTTATGAATTTGTCGCCCTTTTTTTCTATTTGTATTGAAACTAAGAATAGATATTCAACTATAGAAAGAACACTAATATCAGTATTGCATCAAGATTGTAGAGATTTTGAGTTAATATTAGTTGATAATAATTCTTCAGACTCCACACTAGATGTTGTAAATAAATTTTTTAATTCTGAAGAATTTAAAAAAAAACCATTTAATTACTTGATTAAAAGTTCTTCTGTTAGCAAATTAGAAAATTGGAATAAACCAATTGAGTTTGCCTCTGGCAAATATATAGCTTATCTAGAAGGTGACGATTCATACTTAGAAAATCATTTAAGTCATGCAAAAAAAACTTTAATGGATGATCCAAGTATTGGCCTTTATTTTGCTCAATCTTATGGTAAAAAAAAAACAAATTTAGGTGGTATTTTGCATTTAAATAAATGTAATTTTTTAGTAGAACTTTTAGAAGAAGCCCCAGCCCCTTCCTCAATTATTTTTAAAAGAGTCATTTCAAATAAAGTTATGCTTTTTAATGTCAAAGATTATAAATATGCACCTGAGGTTGATCTTTATCTAAAGATATCTAGTTTTGATTATAAAATTTTTTACTCAGATAATGTTTCAATAAAAAGAGATATAGAGAAAATTCCGAAATCTTCCAAATCAGATTTAAAATTTCATGATAGAAATATTATCATAAATAAATGGGGGAAATATTTTAAATGTAAACAAATTAATGATTTAAGAAAAAAAAATTATAATATGTTTTTTTACACATGTATTAACGAATATTCAAATAATGAAAAAAATTGGAAAAAACTTTGGAGAAGACTGTCAGTTTATTTAAAAGAGTTTAACTATCTTACTTATTTAAAATTTTTAACATTAAAATATATTTTGCAGTTTTTAATAAGTATAGGATTATTTAATTTTATTAAAATAATAAGAAGCAAATTAAAGATTAAATAGATTGAAAAATATTATAGAAATCTACAAACTTATTAAACCAAAATTTAAAAATAAATTCTGGTTTCTTTTTGTATTAACATTAATAGGATCTTTTTTTGAAATAATCGGTATATCTTTAATCATACCTCTTTTTTTATTTATTTTTTCATCAAATGGTGAGGAGTATATATTTAATGTTGATAAAGAAAGTGCTTATTCTCAAGTATTTATTTTTATAAATGATTTTATTAATATAACAAATTTAAATAATCTTCTTATATCTATTGTATTTTTGATAGCTTTTAAAAGCGTCTTTTTAACGTTTATATCTTGGCTAAATATAAATCTTGTTTTTTCAGTAAAAAAATATTTTTCAGGAAAAATTCTTCAACACTACATAAAACAATCACAATTATTTTATATCTTAAATAATTCATCTGATTTATATAAAAATATTACATCTGAAGTTTTGCACTTAGTTGCTGCTCTTAGATCAGCAATATTTCTTATGATTGAGGCTGTAACTTCAATTGTGATTTGTGGCTACTTATTTTATATTGAGCCCAAAGGTTCTGTATATATATTAATTATTATTTTCATAATTGCCTTGTCTTATTTAGCTTTTATAAAGAAGAAAGTGACTCAATGGGGAATTGATAGAAAATTTTATGAGGAAAAAAGAGTCAAAAATATACTTGAGGGTATTTATGGACAAAAAGAATTAAAAATTTATGGGAAGATTGAAAACCACATGTCAAATTTTTTTTATAATACTGAGAGATTTTTAAGAGCGCATAAACTTAATGCATTTATAGAATTATTACCAAGACTATGGATTGAATTTGTTGCCATAATAATTTTATTAATAATAATTTTGAATTCTAGTACAAAAGAAAACACTATTATCATTATTTCTGCTTTTGGTTTTGCTGGGATAAGACTACTACCATCTTTAACAAGATTGATAAGTTTTTGGAATGAACTGAAATTTTTTTCTCCTGCCGTGTACACAATAAAAAAAATTCAAGAGGAAATTTCTAATTCAAATCAAAATTATATTGATCAAAATAAAAAAATTGAAAATTGGAAAAGTATTAAAGTTAAAGATTTAAATTATATATATCCAGATAATACAAAAGCATTAGAAAATATTAATTTGGAAATTAAAAATGGTGATATTGTTGGGATTTTTGGTAAAAGTGGGTCAGGAAAAACTACATTTGTTAATACAATCACTGGTTTATTACCTGTTAAAAATTCTATATATGTTGACGGAGTAGATATTAGTAAAAATTCTTTAAGCTGGATTAAAAATATAGGCTATGTATCCCAGCACATTTATCTCTTCGACAATACAATTGAGTATAACATTACTCTCTCAAAAAAAAATGAAATAAATTATGATTTACTCAAGGAAGCTATTAAAGTTTCCATGCTAGATGATTTTATCAATTCTTTAACAAATAAGCTTGAAACTCAGATTGGTGAAAACGCTATTAAAGTTTCAGGTGGTCAAAAACAGAGAATTTCAATTGCTAGAGCTATTTACCATAATCCATCATTATTGGTATTTGATGAATTTACAAGTGCCCTAGATAATGAAACTGAAAAATTGATAGTAGAACAAATAATCAAACCAAAAAAAAATAGAACCATAATCATTATTTCTCACAAAATAAGCTCATTAAAAAATTGTGACTACATAATTGAATTTAAAAATAAAAAAGTTGAAAAAATAATAGAGGAAAAAAAATAACAATTGTTATTTAAACTTAAATTTTTAATTTGATCGTATAATAATTCTGCACAAATGTGGATTTTCAGATTTGGTTTTTGAAAAATTTAAACCAGCTTTTTTATAAATAATCTTACCATTAAAATCTAAAATTTTTTTTTCAAAATTATTTACATTAATGAATCTTCTGTAGTGGTCAGTATACCTCTCATTACTACTTAGTTTTTTACCTTTTCTCATTAAAATATCCTTATTTGTTCTGAATTCTAAAGCCATTAAAGTATTTGACTTAAATTTTTTAAAAAAATTTTTTAAAAGAAGATTTTCTTTATTCTCATTTATTGAATGTAAAAAAAATCTGGCATAAATTAAATCTATTTTATGTTTGCTCGGAAATTTATCTATTTGATTAACAGACATATGTTTAAAAGACAAATTTTTAATTTTTAAATCCATACCCTTTTTCATGTTTTGTTGAATTGCTGTCTTGGAATTATCTATGGCATAAATTTTTTTACAAAATTTTCTTAAGTACAAAGCATCCCTACCATTACCAGTTGCTAATTCTAATATAGTGCTATTTTTTTTTAAGAATTTTTTAACTAAAACAGCAAAATTTGATGGTTTTAAAGCACCAATTTCTAAACTGTAAAAACTATTCCAATATTTATTATCATTTACCATAACTGTAATACATTTTTAAACTTTTTTATAAACATTAAAATTTTATTGAAAAGTTTAATGAATGCTTAAATAAATTAAAATACTAATACACTTTAAAACAAATACTTAAAAGCTTTTATTTATATCTAAAAGATGATTATAAAAAGTCTTAGAATATGTATGATTAAAGTTATTTAAATTAAATATATTTTTTTTTTTTCTAAATTTACCTAAACTATTGATTAAATCAAAACCTTCATAATTACTAAAGATATCAATTTTAATTTCATGTACTCTTTTTGTAATAATTTTCTTTGCTTCTTTATTAATTTCGTCTCTTCCTAAATTAAAATATAAAATTGGAACATTGGTTGTTGCTATTTCACCAAATGTTCCTGAAGAAATATAGTCAAGAATTACAAAATCATAGTGACTTGATAATTCTAATAATTTTAATTTGTTGTCCAATATATTAAATTTTTTATTTATATTGTAATCAAACCTTTTAGAGGGAAATTTAACATCTATTCTTCCAAATTTTTTAACTAAAAAATTTTGCCAATTTTCATAATCTCTTTTTTCAATATAGCTTTTACTTAAAAGTAAAATATTTGTAACTCTTGCAGGTATGTAAAGAATCTTATTTTTTTTTATTTTATTAAAATTGATTTCTTTTATAATATTTGAAGCATACTGAGTAAATTTATTTTCTATTGGTAAAATATTATAATTATTTCTATCAATTCCATAATAATTTGGATCATTAAAAATTTTTTTTTTCCCAGGAGTTAGATAGTAGTCACATAGGAAAAATTCATCATACCTTAAAGCTTTATAAGAAACATATCCATAAGTAGGTATGTGATTAATTATCATTAATTTTGAGTTAAGTTTACTTTTTTTAATAGCAAGTAATCTATTTTCAATATTCCCTAAAGTTCCAGAGATTATCAAATTCTTTTTTGATAAAGAAGTTTTCAATGTTTTTTTTGCTCTAAGCGTTTTGATAAATTTTTTTATATCAATTAGGTTTTTTAAATTTATGTTATTTTTTATTAAAAGTTTTTTTATTTCTTTTAAAAAAAATAGTTCAGTTTTGCTATTTAAATTTATTTTAATATCTTCTATATCTAAAATAATTAATTTATATCTTTTTAATGTACAAAAAAAAATAAGACTTAATTTATCTCCAAGACTTAAAGAAATATTTTTTCCTAAAAAAATTTTTTTATTAAAAAAAAGTGAATTTGAAAAAAATGAATAAACTTTATACAAAAATTTTGTAAGTAAGCTATTATTTTTTTTCTTAAGAATATCTACACCTTGTCTTTTACCAAAATGAAATTTTTGTTGGCTTTTGTAAAGTTTTGAATATTTTTTTGAATTTATTTGACATTTACTTGTCACAAAAAAAGCCATTAATTCATGAAATAAAACTCCAACAATATTGTCATCATTTATTTTTTTTATATCTTCTATTTTGTAATAAATTTTAACTAAATCATTAAATATTTCATCTTCATCTTTAATATTCTTAATAATATAATTTTTTTTTAACATTTAATTTTCTATTTTTTTGAAATCTCTTTTAACTATTAAGTTTTTTTGAATAAATCTTTTTTTTTATATTAAGAATTCTCTTTCGGTTATCTAAATAAAACTTTGTTATTCTTTTTTTAATTTTTTTATCTAAGTCTCTTTGAATTACATTATCATTAATTGAATTTATTTTTGGATTGGTAAGTAAAAATTTGTAAACTTCAAGAATATTCAAAACTCTATCTTTTGGGAAAGCTTTATAAATTTTACTCAAAAATTTATAGTCATTTATTTCATCAAGTGTTATTCTAGATTTTTCAAACCGATACTTCTTTTTTACTACAATTTCTTTTACATTAAAAATTTCAGGCCTATTAATTAAGTAGCCCCAAATTTCTGTATCTATTTCTTTTTTAACATTACAAACTGTTTTGAGAGCTTTAGTATTTATGCCATAAATGTTAACACCAATAGGCATGCCTGTGGTATACACAAAATCAATACTTTTATCAGATCTGATCGTATCAGAAATAATATTTGCATGGTGTATTGAAAATAATGGATTGTCAGCTGTAATACCAACAAAGTAATCCAAATTAAATAGTTTACTAGCTTCAAGTAATCTTTGCAAAACATCTTCGGCGTTACCATTGTAATAAAAGATTTTATTATCAATAGCTGTTTTGACTAAAGGTAAATCTTGATTTAAGGCCGATGTACATAAAACAATTTCACTACAACCTTTTACTTTCTTTGCTCTTTGTATTACTCTTTCTATTACGGTATAACCATTAAGTGGTTTTAGTAATTTCATTTTTAATCTAGATGATTTTAATCTTGCCGTAATCAAAAAACCTATTTTCATACATTTATTAATTTTTTAAGTACTTATTCATTAGAAGTGTTCCTTTTTTAACATCCTTAATTAATTTTTTGCCAATAGAATTGTGAATGTCAAGCTGGGACATATCTGATACCTCCTTGGTACGTAAAAACTTAATCATTTCTTCTGACAAATTACTTCCTTTTTTTATATTTTTTTTGAAAACAGCAGCTTTTTTCATTGGACCAAAAATTGAATAATTTTTTTCTCCCTCATTCATATCAAGTAAGCCACTCCCATTTAGTTTTTTTAAAATATTGATTTTTTTAGACAAAGAATTGAACATATTTATAGAAATTGCCGCAGTCCAATCAATTCTATTTTCGCCATAATTTGTAGTGACATGTTTTTCTATATAGCTCATATTACTCGCCGCACCCAATAATGTGATCAATTCATTATACTCACTGTCCCAAGCCGTATGATCAGCATAACCATATTCAAAATCAGGAAAAAGTTTCATTAATTTTCTAACTTTATTTAAATTTACATCTTCAAAAATAGTAGGATAATTTTGGAATCCAAACATTAGAATTGTATTTTTATGCTTTAAAAAATTTACTGCATTGGTAATTTCCTCAATACTTGTACCCCCTATACCCAAAACAATCTTCGTGTTTTTCGAAATTTTTTGCTTTAGTTTTTTTAGTATGAAAATATCATTTAAACAAACAGAGTGAATTTCAATATATTCTGGGTTTAAGGATATCCCAAAATCTATTGCCTCGGTATCATTTAATAAAAGCATTAACTCTTTATTATTTTCTCGTATAATTTTGATTAATTCTTGCCATTGGCTCTTACTGAATAACATAGCCTTAAGATTTTTATATAATGGATGGTCATTCTGCATGTACTCATCAAAATTTAAAGTAATATGAATTTTAACAATGTCTGAGTTTGATTTTTTTGAAATTTCAGAAACTAGATTTTTCATGAACATAAAATCTCCTTCATGATGCCATGCAGTTTCTGCTATTAATTTCATTACGTATACTTGACTAATTTAGTTAAAATAAGTTTCGATAATTAGAATTATAATCAATATTTGCTTTTTTGTACTCATTAAATCCACCAATATCTATCCAGTATTCACCCAAAGGAAAAGAAACCGTCTTTTTCTTTTTTTCTATTAATTTCTTGAAAAGTGTTGGCATATCAAATGTTTTTTTTGGAATAAAATTTATACATTCTGGATTAAGTATGTAAATCCCAGCATTTACAAATACTTTATGTGTTGGTTTCTCCTCAATTAAAACAATGTTTTCTTTATCCGTCTTTACTTCACCATAAGGTGATTCTATATTATACTCTCTAATGCACATCGTAGCTTGCGATTCATGTTGTTTGTGAAAGTCAATCATTTTCTCAAAATCAAGATTAGTAATTACATCACCGTTAATAACAAAAAAAGGTTCATTTAGCTTTGATTTAATAAGGCTTAAAGCGCCAGCAGTTCCCATTTTTTTCTTTTCATGAATATATTCTATATTCACTCCAAATTTATCTCCGTTTTTAAAATGGTCTTTAATTATATTTGATTTATAATTTACAGAAATTATTATATTTTTAAATCCACTCTTTTTAATTTTATTAATAATAATCTCTAAAATTGGTTTATTGCCAATTTTTAGCATCGGTTTTGGTAAATTATTTGTAAGTGGTCTAAGACGAATTCCCATTCCTCCAGCCATAATTACAACTTTATTAGATTTGTTATAAGGTTTTATAAATTCATCAATTATGTGAACCCCAATTACTTTTCTTTTCTTATCGATTATGGGAATTTGATAAATTTTTTTTGATAGTGCAATTTTTAATAACTTTTCTTTAATTTCATTTTTTTTTGCTGTTATCGGTCGCTTGTGCACAATTGATTTTATAGAGCTATTTAAATCAAGTCCCTTTAAAAAACCTCTTCTGATATCTCCATCTGTTAATGTTCCTATTAATTTTCCTTTTTTATCAACTACAATTGCAATTTTAATTGCACCATTAGATATGACTTTAAGTGCTTTTTTGATAGATATTTCTTTTGAAATTATTATTTTTTTTATATTTTTCATATTTTGTAGAAGTAATTCATTAAATTAATTTGATTGGTATATGTGTATAAATTATTTTTTTATAAATCATAAAATTTTTTTTTAATATCAAATTTAAAAGTTAAAATTTTTTTTGCAATTTTAAAGGGTGTATTTGATTTAAGAAAAATATTTGATTTTTTTTTTGGGTTTTTTCTAATTTTTAAATAAGCCTTTAAAATTGATTGAAATTCATATTTAGAATTTATTATATTATTTGATATTATTCTCCCTTTTTGTCTATTACCTATGTTAATAGTTTTTGTTCCAAAATATGGCGTTTCTAATACTCCACTAGATGAGTTTCCTACTAATAAATCAGCAATTTTCATAAATGAAAGATAACTTTTGTTTCCTAAAGATTTATAAAAAAAAACATTTTCATTTATTTTTTCAAAATTTAAGATCTCTGATCTTATGATTTTCGCCTCATTATCAAAATTAGGAGATGTAATTATTACTATCTTATTTTTAAGAGTATTTAAAAATTTAATTAAATTTGAAATTTGAAATTTGGAATTATTTTTTTCTAATGTAACAGGATGAAATGTAACTAGAATTATTTTTTTATTGAGTTTTAAATTAAATTTCTTTTCCAACTCAGATTTGGTATATAATTTCATATGTTTTGTTGAATAAGCTCCTAAACTACCGTAGTTAAAAATGGTTTTCGGATTTTCTCCTAATTGAACTAATCTTTTTTTGTATTGTTCATGAATTGGAAAATGAAGATGAGATAATTTGCTTACAGCGTGTCTAATAGAGTCATCATAAGCTCCCATTGTTAGTTCACCACCATGTATATGCGTAATTGGAACCCTAGAAATAGTGGCAGCCATAGCACATCCTAATATTTCATATCTATCGCCTAAAATTACAATTGTTGTAGGCTTCAAATTTTTGATAACTTTTGAAGTTTGTCTAACAGATCTTTCTAAGTATTTAGTAATATTGTTTTCCTTAAATTTATTATCAAGAATTTTTTTTTTAATTATCTTTTTAATCTTATCTTTTTTGATCTCAGAAATAGTCTCACCAAATTCTTTTGAGAGATGTGAACCTGTTATCATCAAATAAGTTTCTGAATTTAACTTTTGAGTTTCTTTTATAACATTTCTTAATAATCCATAATCAGCTCTTGAGCTTGTAATAAACAGAATTTTTTTCATATCAATTTAAACATGAGATAGTAAAATAATAAATGTTTTAAGCAAATGCCTGCGTACAAACAAATTTTTTTTTCTTATATCAAATCATCCTCATTGTAATTTTTTTTAGATATGGTCCCAATAACCTCATCCCATTTCATTGGATTTATGCCATCACCAGGCCTTTTAACTGAAAGATTATTTCTATCTAAGATATCACCTTTCTTTATTGGAGTTTTAGCAACAATAGATTTTCTGACTATTTTTATATTAGGCAACTCACTTTTAGAGGGCTTTTTAATTCCGTCTCCGAGAGCAATTTCAATATTTCTAATTGCTTTAACCATAGCTTTTAATGCATCTGGTTCAAGACTGGCTTTATGATCTGGTCCTTCCATATTGCAGTCCAAAGTAAAATGTTTTTCAATGCAAGTTGCTCCAATCGCAACAGCAGCAATATCAACCTCTATTCCAGATGTATGATCACTATAACCGTATCTAACCTTAAAAGTATTACCTATTGTGATCATTGCTTTTAAATTTACATCCTCCATAGGAGTTGGATACTCCGTATTAGCATGCAAAACTGTAATATTGTCTTTTTTAGTTCCAGAATTTATCAAGACTTCTAAAGCATTTTTAATTTCATTTAGGTTTGCCATTCCTGTTGAAATAATTATATTTTTATTTAGTTTTCCAATATGCCTAAGATATGGAAGATTAGTAATTTCTCCGCTAGGTATTTTAAACGTTTTTAAGCCTAAACTATATAATAGCTTGGTACTTTCTATATCAAAAGGAGATGATAAGAAAATTATTTGTTTTTGATTACAGTGAGAAATAAGTTGTTTGTGTTTTTCTAAATCAAGTTCAAATTTTTTAAGCATATTAAATTGAGACTCGTTTGAATCTGTAGTCTCAACTTGATAATTTGCTTTTTTGGCTTTTTTAGTTACTAAGTTTTCTGCTCTAAATGTTTGAAATTTTACTGCATCAGCTCCAGCTTCAGATGCAACATCAATTAATTTTTTAGCAATATCAATTGAACCGTTATGATTTACACCAGCCTCTGCTATTATAAAAACTTTTTTAAATCTCAAATCTATCTCCAATTTTTATTTCTCCATCATATTCAAAATCTGTAACTTTTATAAAACTATCTTTAGTTTTAACTAAAAAATAATTTATACCTTTTTGAAGAATTACTCCAACACTACACTTATAAATTGGCGCCTCTTTTATAAGTTCAACTTTAATGATTTTCATTTCTTTTTTATTTAAATAAACTCTTGCATTTGGACCTGGGCTACAAATAGCTCTCACAAAATTAAATATTTCTCTACTTTTTTGATTGAAATTCAAAATTTCATCACCCTTTTTTCTTTGAGTGCAATAAAAGCCTTGGGGGTGTAATTCTATTTGTTTTTGGGATTTAACCTGATTTTTTTTGAACATTAAAATTGCATCATAAAGTATATTTGCGCATTCTACGTAGGCTTTTTCAAGTAACGTTTTATAATTATCCAAATCTGAAATTTCATAGTTCCTTTGTAATATTATATCGCCTGTATCTATGCCCTCATCAATATAATGAACAGTTATACCAAACTCTTTCTCATCATTTATTAAAACCCAATTCAAAACATTTCTCCCCCTATAAAATGGAAGTTTTCCAGCATGACAATTTATAATCTTAAATTTTGTTGAATTGATTATTTCATTTTTGAATATTTGATTAAATGACATAGATACAAATAAATCACAGTTATATTTTTTTAAAC
>MDTG01058715.1_pt1 | contig 10940 bp, 8 predicted proteins | sample 811421 | NCBI WGS metagenome assembly MDTG01 (sample SAMN05326645, study PRJNA326480) | marine metagenome | isolation source: seawater | place: Pacific Ocean: South East | collected 2011 | reverse complement strand
CGAGTCCATTTTAATTAAAATAGATAACAAATATAATTTGATGTCAGTATTAGAAGGATAAAGCATACTTAATCTTTCAAGTGTAGAAATAGTGAGTTTTAGATTCCCTGAACTTTCTTGTTGTTTTGCATAATTTAAATTTAATTCAAGATCTGTAGGATTATCTAATATTTCTTTATAAGTAATCTCTACCGCAAAAGAATTTGTAAAAATAAGAAGAGATAACAAGCTTGCTATTATGATATTTTTTTTCATTTAAATTGCAAATTAAATTTATTTTGACTGATAATTGTATCTTAATAAATTTTTTAATTCCCCTTCTTTTTTTTATCTATAATGTCTGTATTGTTAAGATTTAAAGCAAGGCAAGTGATATCATCTCTTAATTTGTCCGCTCCCCAATTTAGTTCTGAAGCTATTGAGTCTACTATATTTTTAGGAGTAACATCTTGTAATTTATTTACTATTCTCTCCACACCTTCTGCACCAAGCTCTTGGCCGTTTTTTAAATACCCCTCTGTTACACCGTCTGTATAAACTACAAATGTTTTATCGTTTAAATTTATAGTTTTTGACTTAACCATAGATTCCGCAAAATATTTTATAATCCCTATTGGAGGTAATTCAGATTTAATAAATTCAAAATTCTTATTTCTATCAACAACCATAATGCTTTCATGGCCTGCGTTCACAAATGTTACATCGCCAGTTTTTATATTAAATTTACCGAATACAGCTGTTACAAACATTCCTTTAAATTTTGCTTCAACTATCTCGTTGTTCACAAGATAAACAACTTTTTCTAATGGAAATGATAAATTTGAAAGAGTTCTAAAAGTAGAAGAAGCTTTGGCCATATACATGCCTGCCTTAACTCCTTTTCCAGATACGTCAGCTAATGTAAAATAATACTCATCTTTTCCTACACTAATTACATCAAAATAATCACCTGATACATCTCTTGCAGGAATATTTCTTGCATAAACAAAATTTTCATATTTTGAAATATCTGGAAATAAACTTTTCTGAACATCTCCTGCTAATTCTCTTTCTTTTAATAATTTTGCTTCTTTTTGTAAATTTTCTAATGCAACTTTATTTTCCTCGATAAATCTAAAATATAATCCTGTTAAAAAAGTAACTGTGAGCATAAAAATTGGGTAACTGATATCAATCAGTTCTGACCTTAACATAAAATTACTAAAACCAATTATAACTACGACAATTATGCTTATAAAAAATATAGATAAACTGTACTTAGGTTTAATTTTTTGAGATAAAAAAAATGTTATACAAGCAAGAACGATTGAAAATAATAATTCAAAAACATAAATATTTGGATTTCTCAACAAATAAGATTGATCTAAAATATTTTCTATTACATTTGCATGAACTTCGACACCGGGCAATGTAATTCCTAAAGGAGTTTTGACTAAATCAAATAACCCTTGAGCTGACGCTCCAATTAAAACAAATTTATCTTTAAATCTTGTTTTATCAAAATTTCCATCAAATACTGAGCTCGCTGAGATATATTGACTCTTTTGAGGATTTTTATATCTAATCCAAAAAATTCCATTATCATCTGTTAGAATTTTATATGGTCTAACACTAATTCTTTTTACTCCTACATCATCTAACTCAATATATAAATTTTTTTGATCAAGGCCAACACGAACCATCTCGAGTCCCATTGTAGGATAAATTTTTTTATTAAAACGAACAATTAAAGGCAAAGATCTTATAATGCCATCTGTTTGGTCTAAAAAAGATATAGAACCAAGACCTTTTACACTTTTTTCTAATTTTTCAAGTGATCCGATAGAATATGGGTAATTAAAAGTATATTCATTTGGATCTCCTCCTTTAAATAAAAATTTTGCTTTTGCTTTACGATCATAACTCGAATGAGAGGAAACACTGCTTCCTAAAACTGCAAGAACAGATTTTGAGTTTTTTAATTGTTGTCTAAAATTTTCGTCGTGGCCTTTTATATTAGTTAAATAATTTATTACATCTCCAGACAAGATATTATATGACTTAATTATCTCTTCAGGGCTTTGTTTATCTTTTTCACTAAAAAAAACATCAAATCCAATTGCTTTTGGATTAGCTTCATTAACATTCTCAATTATCTTTGCAAAAATAGATCTGTTCCAAGGAAACTGTCCAAATTTTCCTAGGCTTTTTTCATCTATATCAATAATAATAACATCCGAATCTTGCTTTCTTAATGGAATAACTTTTTGATATAAATCAAAACTCAAAAAAGAGATAGATTTTATAAAATTTGGATTAAAAGTTTTTAATAATATTAATAGAATTAATATTAATAAAAAAATTAAGTAATTTTTGTATTTTAATAATAAAGCTCTCACTCTGTAGAATTTATCTGGATTTAAATTAAAGTAAATAAAACTTGATTAGGTCTTGAGGTCTATTTCTTTTTTTTTCTTTTATTTTTAGCCTTCTTTTTATTTTTAGCTACTTTTTTCTTCTGAATTTTTTTCTTTTTAACTACTTTCTTTTTCTTTGGTTTTGGTTTTTTCTTAACTACTTTTTTCTTTGGTTTTGGTTTTGGTTTTTTCTTAACTACTTTTTTCTTTGGTTTTGGTTTTGGTTTTTTCTTAACTGCTTTTTTCTTTTTGTTGTTTGACTTTTTCTTAGCTGTGGCTTTTTTCTTTTTGTTGTTTGACTTTTTCTTAGCTGTGGCTTTTTTCTTTTTGTTGTTTGACTTTTTCTTAGCTGTAGCTTTTTTCTTTTTGTTGTTTGACTTTTTCTTAGCTGTGGCTTTTTTCTTTTTTACTGGTTTTTTCTTCTTAACTGCTTTTTTCTTTTTAACTGCTTTTTTCTTTTTCACCTTTCCTTTTGATTCTCTGTAGGAAACTTTTCCATCTTTATCTGTTATTTTTTGTAATCTCTTAAATTTATTTGTTTTTGGGTTGATTACTGTTACTTGCTGAATAACGGTTCCATCTTTTTTGGTAATTGTTTTTCTGTTAACTACTTGTTTTTGTTTTTTATTATCTTCTTTTTTATTTAATTTTTTATTTTCTTTTTTCTTAGTTTTCTTCTCTTCTTTTTCTATTGCTTTTGCTATTTTTTTATCTTTATCCTTTTGAATATTATCTTTTATTAAAACTTTAATTTCCTCTTTTACTAAACCAACTGCTTTAAGATCTTCTTTAATTTCTTTTTTTATTTTTTGTTTTTCTTCTTTTGATGCTCCTTCAAGTTTTGCAACTTTTAGGGCTTTCATTTTTTTATTAAATTTTTTAAGTTGATTTTTTGTAATTTTTTTTGCTTGTCCTGGCGCTTTACCTTTTTGCATAGTTGAAACACTGTAAGGGTTTTTAAGCAATGTTGAGCCAAGTTTGTTTCCTACAAGGACCGCACCTGGTCTTAATCCTAGTGTATTATTTTTTCCTGGACCTATTAGCAAAGTACTTGTTTGTTTTTTTGAAACCATTGTTTGAAATTCTGTTCCTCTAGATCCCAATGTTCCTTCTGGCACTTCTACAGTTAAACTGTCTGGATTTTTTTTACTAATTAATCCAGATATAACTTTTAAACTTCCTTGTTTTACGCTAGCTACAATTTTTCCGTCATTGGTAGATGGATCATAAATGAAAGTATCCATTACCACTTCTGACTCTGATCCAATTGTGAAAGTTGATTGATCTAACAATAGAATTTGCGTACCTGAATCTGTGCCTGCTAAGATGGTTTCATTTAAATAAATTTTATCACCAGTTTTTAATTCTCTAGTTTCGGTTTTAACTGTTCCTGAAACCGCTCCAATAATTCCGATCAATTGCTTTTCAATTTCAACTTTTTCTGCTGCAATTACATTAGTAAGTGTAAAAGTTAAAACGGCCAAAAGTGAAAAAATTTTTCTCATACTAAATTTTATATCAATTTATTTGTACATATCAAAGAGTGTAAATAAATTATTTTAATTTTTTATGATAAAAAAATTAAGTAATTATTGGCATTTTTTAAGATATATTAATTTTTTTATTAAATCTCAATATTTAGTTTAATTTTATTGATCTAGAAATTCCTAAAGCATATGAATTTGCAACATAGTCATAATTTAATATATTGGCTTCCGAAATAACCTTTTCGTAAGATATAGTTACAAATATAGATCTATTTGGATCAAGTGAAGGAAATAAATCTCCAACAGATTTTGTTAACATAATATCAAAAGTATTTGTTACATCCGATCTAATCCTGTCTTGGGTAATACTGACATCTTCCTTTTTATAATCATTAAAACTCAGTGCATCACCTATTGAAATATAAGCCCATGGAAAAGCAAAGTTTAATCTTAAACTAAAATCATAAGTTTCATAATCATTTCCTGCATCTACTTTGGCATCAGAGTCACTGTATCCTAGGCCTATAGATGTAGAAACTAATTGGTTAAAAATAAAATCATGCGAAAGAGTATATCCATGAGCAATGGCATTGGTTTTATTTGCTGTTGTGTCTGTCGAATTATTATTTCCTTTTGAATCTGAATATGAGTAACCATAGCTAAAAGTATTTCTATCACCTACAGAAAAATATCCCCCTATTCCATACATGAATGAGAAGCTATCTGCATCATCTTGATAATCAGATTTGCTTAAAATTAAATAAGGGCTTAAACTTTGATTTCCTACAAAAGTATCAAAAGCAAAAGTTAATCCATAACTTTCAAAATCATCATCCGTTTCTTGGTATTGCTCTGAATCTGTATGAGATAAATTTATCATAAAAGATGAACTTTCACTTAAAGTTCTAATTGCAGTAAGACCCAAACTTCCATTTAATGTTCTATCATGCATTGCTGTATTAAATCCTGCAGGAGAAGATGAGCTGCTTTGTTTTCTACTTTTTGATACACTGTTCACATTGTCAGTGTGAGTGACTCCTGCAGATATATCAGCAGAAAAATTCCAAAGTTTTGGTTCTGATTTACCCTTAAGCTCTTCTTCAATTTCATTTACTGTTTCTAGATCTTCTGCTTTCACATCTTTTCTTAATTTAATCTCCTGTATTATGCCAAGTGCTTTTTCAGGAGAGTCTGCTTGTACTAAAACCGAAAGTAAATATAATTTAATCTCAATGTTGTCTGGGTAAAGCATATTTAGTCTTTCTAAAGTTGAGATAGTTTGTTTATAATTCCCGATTTTTCCTTGCTGTTGAGCATATTTTAAATTTAAATCTAAATCATTTGGACTCTGTAAAATTTGCATATAAGTAATATTTTTATTCACAGAGTCCGCTGCGTTTGTTGAAGAAGTAATTAAAATTGATGAAAAAACTATAATTGATAAATATTTTAAAATTTTACAAATTCTATTTTTTAATATTAAGCTCATCGAATAATTTTTTTTAAACATTGTAAGTCCAAAAAAATTTTATAACAACTTATATTTATTATTGTTAGTTGTTTTAATTTTTAATTAAATTTAATATTTCTTTTATAAAAATTCTTAGCTCATTTTGATTTTTTTGAAACATTTCTCCCTGAATTTTAAAAGATTTCGAATTTCTATCATTATTCAAATTGAATAAATTATTTTTTTTATTTATTACTATAAAATTTTTTTTTATCAGAAAATTAACTTTTCTGATTACGGTAGCTCTTGGGATGCCACTTATCTCTGAGATTGATGTTGGATTCAATCCTTTTGTTATTTGTTGTATAATAGGTATATTATCATGAAGTTGTTCTACATTTGTAAAAGTGCTAACTTTATTTTGTTTTCCTATTTTTTTTGAATTAAAAATTTCATTTAACGCGCATAAAGCAAATATGTAAAAATTTTCGCTAGAATTACATATTTTTTTCCATCGTAAAATATAAGGTATTTGAAAATTAAAAAATAAATTCCAATATTGAGTATAATTTGAAAAAATTTTTTTTTCTATTTCTTTTATTGAAAGTTTTGATAATTCGTTTTGTTTTTCAAAATTTTTTGAAAAAATATTTATAAGTTTTGCTAAATTGTAAACATTTTTTTCTAAATTTGGATTTGATGATACACGAGTTATTTTAATTTTTTTTTTTTTTCTTATTATCACTCCATATTTGCTTAATTCATTCAATTTTCTTCTTACAGTTTCTTTAGATATTTTAAGTTCATTAACTAAATCAATAATACTAAAGCTTTCAATTTCAATATGTGGGTTGTTATAAAATTTATCAAAACTAATCTTATAAAAATGCTTATTGTAAGTAGATACAGTTTTGTGAATTAAATTTATAAGTATTAAGTATTTATCTATATCCTTATATTCATTATAAGCATTACGTAACCAATCAACTTCAAATTTTGCAAATTCTAATATTATCTCTTCAAAATTTTTATCATAAATTTTTTCAACTTGTTTAATATTTATTTGATTTGATATATTAAATTTTTTCTCCGACATTTATTTCTAATAGTTTGAAATTTGATCTTGGCTATATATTTTGCAACTCATAACAATGCTTAACCCAAGCATTATTGATAACATTGACGATCCACCATAAGATAATATAGGTAGTGGTGCCCCAACTATTGGGAGCAAACCTAGAACCATTGAAATATTTACAAAAACATAAATAAAAATTGCTGAAGCAAAACCAAAACAATATAATTTTGCAAAAAAACTTCTCGAAAAAAAACCTATACTAATAATTCTATAAATTAACAAAAAATATAATAATAAAAGAATAATTGACCCCAAAAAACCAAATTCTTCAGAAAAAAGAGTAAAAATGAAATCAGTATGTTTTTCTGGTAAAAATTCTAAATAACTTTGTGTTCCTTTTAAAAAACCTTTTCCAAAAAAACCTCCAGATCCAATTGCAATTTTTGATTGGATAATTTGATAGCCCGCACCTAAAGGATCTCTATCAGGGTTAAAAAAAGTTAAAATTCTAGATTTTTGATATGGTTTTAAAATAGAAATTGCAAACGGCAATGATACTAAAAGCAACAAACCTGAATATACAAAATATTTAATATTAATCCCAGCCAACCAAATTATTGAAATACCAGTCCCTGCGATTAAAATTGATGTTCCTAAATCTGGCTGATTAATAACTAAATAACATGGAATAATTAATAATATAATTGGTTGTAATAAAAATTTATAACTTTGAATATCAGCACTTTGTATACGATGATAATATCTGGCAAAACAAACTATAATACTTATTTTCATTAATTCTGAAGGTTGAAGATTTAAAAAATATAAATTCAACCATCTTTGAGATCCAGATGCTGTTACTCCAAAAAATAAAACTAAAATTAATAAGGTTAAACTTAGCAAATAAAAAAAATATGCATTTCGATACCAAGTAGTAATTTTAATAAAAGATAGAACCAAAAACATTAAAAAAAAAGTTAGAAGTCTGATTAAGTGATTTTTGGTATAATAAGAAAAATTTCCACTCTCAGTTGAATATATAGCAAACACACTAACAGTTCCAATTAAAATAATTATTAAGACTAAAAAATAATCAAACGTTTTTAACTTATCAAAAAAAGTATACCTGGATGTATGTAATCTTTCAGTTAACATTAAACAATAACTATATTATTTTTCCTTATCTCTTCTCTAAATTTATGACGATCAATTATTTTTTTTATTAGTTTGCTTGCAAGTGGTGCTGCTGCTTTGCTACCTGAGCCTCCATGTTCAATTAATACACTAATTGAATACCTGGGTGCCTTATAAGGTGCAAAAGCAATATACAAAGCATGATCTCTGCTTTCATAATCTACTTGAGATTGCTTTAAATCTAGTTCTCTTTCCCTTTCAGTAATTCTTTTAACTTGAGAAGTTCCTGTTTTTCCAGCAAACTGATATTTTGGATTTTCATATCTTGATTTATATGAAGTTCCATATTGTTCATTAGTTGATCCAAACATCGCATCTTTAACAAAATTTATATTTTGAGAGTTTTTGAAAAGCCTTTCGTAAAGCTGGAATTCTCCATCTTCTAAATAATTCCTTTTATTGATCGAGCTATGAAACAAACTGTCGTTCGTAAATTTTTTTGCTATTTTTAATTTAGTATTTTCAAAATTAATTTTTTTGTCATATAAAATGTGTGGTTTAATTTTATATCCACCATTAGCTATTTGGGCTGTCATTAAACAAAGCTGCAACGGAGTTGTTTGAATATAACCTTGCCCGATACCATTGATTACTGTTTCACCAAGATACCAAGATTTTCCCAACGCATTTTTTTTCCATTTAGTATTTGGAACAACTCCTTTTTTTTCATCAAAATATATATCTTTAAGAATATTTGAGCCTAATCCATATCTTTTTGCAATTATCGAAAGTTTATCTACTCCTAAAAGCCTTGCCATTTCATAAAAATAAATATCGCAAGACTGTTTGATCGCATTTCTAAGTCTCATGTGACCATGTCCATATTTTTTCCAACAATGATATTTTACCCCATACAATTCATATGGGTGTTTATGACCTTTACAACGTATTGTTTTTTCTGGATCAATTGTTCCAAACTCTAAAGCAGCCAGAGCTACTAGAGGCTTTAAAGTTGATCCAGGTGAATACAAACCAGCGATTGATTTGTTAACCAAAGGTTTTAAAGGATTATCTCTAATTTTATTCCAATCCTTATGGCCAATACCATGGGTAAATTTATTTGGATCATAAGTTGGAGAGGAAGCCATAGCAACAATTTCTCCTGTATAAATATCCATTGCACAGATAGAGCCTGCTTTGCCTTTTAATAAGTCTTGTGCAAATTTTTGAACTTCAAGGTCAATTGTTGTTTTTATTTCAGCTCCCTGAGATTCTTTAATATAATCTAGTTGGTTTATTCTTTTTCCTGAAGAATTTACTTCATATCTTTTGATTCCGTATTTTCCTATTAATAACTTTTCATTTGAATATTCTATTCCAGATTTTCCAACTTTTAAACCAGGGACAAGATTCTCTTTTATTTCTTCCATCCTATCAACATCTTTTAAACTTGCCTCTCCAACATATCCAACTACATGAACAGAGCTACTTCCATGTGGATAATATCTGGAAGATGAGACTACTGGTTTTACTCCTTCTAGTTCATGTAGGTACAAATTTAATTTTGAAAATTGAGTCCAATTAAGATTGTTTGATGCTACCAAGGTATCCCAAGGTTTAAGCTTTTCTTTAGTTTTATAAATTTTAGTTATTTCATTTTTGCTGAGGTTTATAATATTTTTGAGTTTAAATATAGTTTCGTCAAAATCTCTTATTTCATCTAATACTAAGTGAGCTTGGAAAACACGGTCATTATCAGCTAAAGTTTTATTAAAATAATCAATAATTAATCCTCGCTGAGGAGGGGTTTTCCACTCTCTTATTCTATTTTTATCTGATAAAATTTCATATTTTTCTCTATCTGAAATTTGTAAATTATATAAACGAGAAGTAATACCTGCAAATATAAATAGCTTTGCTACAGTTAAAATAAAAAGTCTTCTTGTTATAACTCTTCCTTTTTCAACATTGCTGCCTCTATTACGCATTATCTTCTTTCAGTTCAATTAAAGTAACTTTGTTAAATAACTTGGACAACAATGGATAAATTAAAAACGTAATAAATGAACTAAACATTAAAGTTCCATATTTTACTTTTGATGAAAAAATCAAGGTTAAAACAGAAAAGTTAATTGAGCTTACAATTAATATTGCAATTAAAAAAAATATCCAATCATATAATAGACTTGGTACTAACGTTCTGTTTCTTATATATGAAGCTATTACACAAAGTATCAGATAATTAATTGAAGAAATTCCTATTGGAAAATTTTGAACAACATCATTAATTATTCCAGCTACAAATATCAATCCATATCCCAATCTATCTGGTTTTTTTAGCACCCAATAAAAAATCAATATATAAATAAAATTAAATGAAAAATTAGAATCGAATAAATAAAAAGTAAGATCAAACCCTGTAAAAGCTAAAAAAAACAATAATATTAATGGGAAGCTATGAATTAAATTTCTATATATTTTTTTTAAGCTAGATGCAGACATGACTTATTCATTAACTTTCACATACTTCAATTGATCAAAATCAACATAAAATTTAACAAGTTTTTTTTCGTCTTTAAGAAAAACTCGTCCGATGGGTATACCATCAGAAATAATGCCATCTATACCTGAGGTATATACAATATTTCCTTCTTTAACTTTGTTTAGTTTTGGCAAATATTCTAGTTCTGCAAAATCATTTTGACCTTGGCCTGATAAAATTGCATTAGTTCCTGATGGTTCTATTATGATTGGAACTTTGCTATTCAGGTCACTTGCCAAAAGTATTCTAGCAGTCAAAAAATTAACATTAATAATTTTTCCAACAAAATAAGATTTATTTTTAACGGCAACACCTAATTTAATACCATGTTTAAATCCCTTATTAATTATAACTGATTTTAAATATGGACTTTGTTTATCAATTAAAACTTTTGATAATAAATATTTTTCTGAAAATATGTTTTTTTCATCTATTAAATTTTTTAATTTTTCGTTTTCAAATTTATAATATTTGTTTTCATTTATTAAACTTTCTATATTATAATTTTTGTTCTTTAAAACAGTGTATTCATTGTACATTTCTAAATGTTCTTGAAAGTTATAGTAATGATTTTTAATAAGAACAAATGGTGTAGATATAAAATACGAACCTTTAAAAATTAAATCTTTTGTTATTGATCTAAATTTATCAACAGGCCCAGATTTAAAATATTCTAAAGATAAAACTAAAATCGAAATAATTATTAAAGTGAATAAAGAAAATTTTTGACGGTTGCCCTTTTTTAAAAAAGCTGAACGAATAGCAATTATAAAATCATCTCTACCCGTATCTGTAGCCATAGTATTTTAATACTCGGATAATACTTCAGAAAATATTTCTTGATTCTCTAGTG
>MDTG01324476.1_pt1 | contig 10941 bp, 11 predicted proteins | sample 811421 | NCBI WGS metagenome assembly MDTG01 (sample SAMN05326645, study PRJNA326480) | marine metagenome | isolation source: seawater | place: Pacific Ocean: South East | collected 2011 | reverse complement strand
CTGTTTAGTTGTAATGGTTGTAGTAAGTTTAATGACTGAAGAACCAGATAAAGCTACACAGCAAATGGTAGACGAAGTTCGTGTTCCATCAGGTAAGACAATACTTGGTAAGCAACACTAAATTAGACTTTTTGGGGGCGATATTCGCCCCCATTTTTTTCAAATAAATGCCATTATATATATTAGTAATAGACTACATCTTAGGTATCATCATGTGGACCTTAATTGGAAGATCTGCAATGAATATTTTTCAGAAAGAAGATTCTGAATTCTTTTTTATGAAAGTATTTGTGAAATACACAAATCCTATTATTAAAATTTTTAAGTTTATAACTCCCAGTTTCATTATAGGACCGTTAATCCCACTTTATGTTGCATGGTTTTTTTACATGTTTAGATTTTATTTGATGCCTTATTTAATGGGTTATTCGGTAATGGGAATGTTATCGTTTCCATTAGAAAGTGAAATTGCTTCAGAAATTTATAGAGTATTTGGCAAATAATAATTCAAATATACTCAAAAATTGATAGTACTAGATTTTATTTATTAATGAAAAATATACAAATTTCACCTTCTATTCTTGCAGGAGATTTCAGTCAATTGGGAGATGAAATTAAAAGACTAGAAGAAGGAGGGGCAGATTTAATTCATGTTGATGTAATGGATGGACACTTTGTCCCTAATATTACTATTGGTCCTCCAGTTATTGAAGCACTAAGAAAATGTACAAAATTACCATTTGATGTACATTTAATGATTTCTCCAGTCCACAAATATATTGAAAATTTTGCTAAAGCAGGTTCTGATATTATAACCATTCATCCAGAGGCAACGGAAGATATAATTGAGTCTATAAAACTGATAAAAGAACTAAATAAAAAAGTAGGTATATCCTTAAATCCAGATACAGATATAAATGCTATTAAATCGCATTTGAGTGAGATTGATCTAGTTTTAATTATGAGTGTATATCCAGGATTTGGTGGTCAAAAATTTATACCTAGAGTGTTAGATAAAATTAAAAAACTTAAAGAAATAAAAAAAGATAATAACTTTAAATATGACATAGAGGTTGATGGAGGAATAAATTTCTCTAATTCAAAAGATGTAATAACAGCAGGTGCTGATATATTAGTTTCAGGAACCACAATATTTAAAGAAAATAAAGGCGATATTAAAAAAAATATTAAAACTCTAAGATCTATGTAAGATGCAATTTAAAAATTCTTTAAGTTTCATAAATGAATTTTTTTCATCGTCAACTTATCAAATAAGAAATGTTTATTTAAAATCATCAATATATAATAATAAAATTTCAAAAATTGTTATAAGCAATATTTCTTATAAACCAAGTATCAAGATTCTCAGTTGTATTATAAAATACGATAAAAAAAAAATAAAAATAGATGAAATAGATCAAAATAAACTTTGGGAAAATAAGCTATTAAATGAAAAAGATTTAGAAAAACTGAATAATTTTTATTGGTTATTTAGTATAGATTTGAAATCTTCGACACAAATTACTCAATCGATAATAGAGAAGTGGATTGATAAAAATGATCAATATAATTCGAAAAGTTGGCAAATTGATACTTTATCTAAAAGGTTAATATCATGGATTGCGAATTCAAAATTATCTTATGACAAAAGTGATTTAAAATATAAAAATAAATTTAATTTTTCGATAAATAAACAAATTAACCACTTGGTAAATGAAATTAATCAATCTAAATTGGTCGATAATAAATTGCTTGGATGTACAGCAATCATAACCACTGGTTTAGCATATGAAAACGAAAAATTTTTAAATTATGGATTAAACCTATTAAAAGATATTATAAATAAATCATTTGATAATGAATACTTTCCAAATACAAGAAGCATAAGACAATTAAATTTCTACTTAAAATACTTTGTTCTTATGAGAGAATTACTAAAAGAATCTTTTAACGAAATCCCAGAATATCTAGATGAAATAATTTTTTACTTGGGTAAATCTTATACAACTTTCACTAAACTAGAAACAAGTCTATTATTTAATGGAAATCATCAAAATGATTTAAAGGAATTTAATAAATATCTATCTCATCATAAATATAAGTTTGATAGTATAAAAAATGAAGTTGGAGGCTATGCTCTATTAAAAGATAAGGATTTTACTCTCGCCATGGATATAGGGTCTTCTCCGTCAAGTAAATTTTCAAATAATTATCAAAGTGGAGCTCTTTCTTTTGAATTTTTTTATAAAGGCGAGAAACTAGTTTCTAACTCGGGTTATTATCAAGATTATAAAAATAAGTTAAATTTAATATCAAAATCTACTGCTAGTCATTCAACCCTTACTCTAGATAGCCATTCAAGTTGTTCATTTAAAAAGAATGAGAAATATAAAATTTTAGAGTCAAGTTTGAAAACTATCAAAAAGAGCATAGTTAATGAAAAAAACTATTGGTTAATTAAAGCGTCACATAACGGATACTTAAAAAAATTTGGGTCAACTCATGAAAGATGTATAGAATTATTCCTTGAAAATAAGAAATTGGTAGGGAAAGATAAATTAATTTCAAAAAGGGAGTTGATAGCTAAAAAATTTGATATTAGATTTCACATGATGCCTGGTGTTAAATTAACAAAAACATTAGATAACAAAACAATATTGATTGAAATTAAAAATTCAGGTTGGAAGTTTTCGACAGACTGTGAAACTATAAATATTGAAAGTGGTTTATATTTCGGTAATAAAAACTCATTTAGCGAAAATCAAAATATATGTTTATCTGGTTCAATAAAAAATATAGATCAAGAAATTAAATGGGAATTCGAAAAAATTTAGTTAAAATAAAGACTGCTCTAATATCTTTATCAGATAAAAAAAATTTAGATTATTTATTAAAAGCTTTAAATAAAAATAACATTAAAATTATTAGTTCGGGTGGGACCTTCAGAAAAATAAGAAGTATGGGTTATAGATGTCTTGAAATATCCGAATTTACAAATTTCAAGGAGGTTTTGGATGGAAGGGTTAAAACATTGCACCCAAAAATTCATGCGGGAATACTAAATATAAGAAAAAATAAGAGTCATCAAAAACAAATGAAAAGAAATAATTATGAAAATATAGATTTAGTTATAGTAAATTTTTATCCATTTGAAAAAATATTAAACAATGAATCACATAAAAATGTTATTGAAAATATAGATATTGGTGGTCCATCTATGGTAAGAGCAGCTGCAAAAAATTATAATGATGTCACTGTTATAAGTAATAAAAACCAATATGAAAAACTTATAAAGGAAATTAATTTAAATAATGGTTCAACTAGTTTTAAATTTAGAGAAAAATTAGCAGAAGAAGCATTTATGGAAACAGCTTATTATGAATCTAAAATTTTTAAATACTTTAACAAAAGAACTGGCAACAATTTTCCAATAAAAAATATTTTTTCCAGCAAGTTAGTTGAAAAAACTAGATACGGTGAAAACCCACATCAAATAGGTGCAGTTTATAAATTTAATGATTATCCAGATATTGTACAACTTAGTGGAAAACAACTAAGTTATAATAATTATAATGATCTTTATGCAGCATTAGCAATAACCAAGTCGCTTCCCAAAAAAAAAGGAGTGGCAATAATAAAACATGCAAATCCATGTGGTGTATCAATAAATTCTAATGAAGTAGAATGTTTTAGAGAAGCACTAGCAAGTGATCCAATTAGTGCATACGGTGGTATTGTATCATGCAATTTTAAAGTTGATCTTAAATTAGCAAAAGAAATTAAAAAAATATTTTTTGAATTGATAGTAGCAAATGGCTTTGAAAAAAAATCTCTTTCTATTTTAAAAAAAAAAAAAAAATTAAGAATCATAGATGCATCTAAATTAAAAGTGCATCCACAATTTAATATTGTAAGTAAATTTAACTCTGTTTTAATCCAAAATTCAGATGATTTGAATTTTTCAAAAAAAGATTTTAAGGTTGTATCCAAAATAAAACCAAGTTCTAAAACTTTGGACAAACTTATTTTTGCTTTTAATGTTTGTAGAAGTGTTAAGTCAAATGCTATTGTAATTACAAGTAACTATAAAACAGTTGGTATAGGTTCAGGACAACCAAGTAGATTGGATAGTTGCGAAATAGCAATAAAAAAAATGAAAAAATTTCAAAAGAATAAAAATGAAGAATTATTTGCTGCGTCTGATGCTTTTTTTCCATTTGTCGATGGAATTGAAAAACTTATACAGTCTGGAGTGACTGGTGTTATACAGCCAGCAGGATCAAAGAATGATAAAGATATTATAAATTTTGCCAATCTAACCAACACTATTTTAGTATTTTCTAAGACGAGACATTTTAACCACTAATTAATCTATTTTATCAATTTTAGCGGCCAGTATGAAATCACTTTCTGATAGACCTTTGATTGCGTGAGTAAAAATTTTAATTCTAGCATACCCCCATCCAAACCATAAATCTGGATGATGACCTTCAGTTTCTGCAATTTCACCTACTTTATTTACAAATTCTTGGCTTTTAAGAAAATTTTCAAATTTAAAGTTTTTAATTAAATGAAATCCATCAGTTTTATCCTCAACAACTTCCCAACCATCAACTTGTTTTAAGTATTTATGTATTTCCTCTGTATTAAATGGAGGAATATTACCCTCACATGGAACACATTTTTTATTTGCTAAATCACTCATTTATTTCCTCGTAACCTAATTCATTAATTTCTTTTTGAAAAGCATTATTTAGCTTGTACAAGATTCCTTTGGGAAGAAATTTTTTCCATCTGTTATTAAACCCAAGATGAAAAAAATTTATCTTTTCTCCAGTATTTTTTGAGTAAATACTTTCCTCAAATCCCTCAAGTTTTTCTAGATTTTGTAAATTTGTAAAATTTGTAGATTTGATAGAGTTGATGAGTTTTTTCTCATTTATTTTTTCTCCGTCATTTTTACAATTATTTATGAAATTAACTATTTTTGTGAAAGTTTCATATTTATAATTCTCCAAATCCTCATATTTAATAAAAAGTATTTTAAATTCTTTCATACTTTTCCATGATTTGTAGTGGGATGACCACGATCCTATGTGTGTATAACCACTATAATCTGTATCTACCACTCTTTGTAAAAGTGAAGATTCTTTATCTAACATTTTTGAAAAGGCATCCTCATAACTGATAGAATAATGATTTGTCATTGATGTTATAACATTTCTTGGATCTCTAACAATGTATATAGCTGCCAATGTTTGCTTGTTTGATGTAAATTCATAACCTTTAAATTTATCAAGAGAGCTATGTGTCTTTAAAAAATGTATTTTATTATTAGAAAAAAAATTATTTTGATTATAAATCCAACTTTGTGCAGCTTCTAATTTTGAATAAATATTTTTTTTTGTAAATTTAACAGATGGAAATTGAAGAATATTAGGTAATAAATCTAATGAAAATTTTGCTTTTTTCGAGAAAAAATAAGATGCAATAAAGGATCTTATATAAGTATTTCCACTTTTTGGATATGATGCAATCCAAATAATCATATTTTTAATCTATTTGATTAAACACATTTTTTACTCATTATAAAGATACTAGTCAAAACACAAAATCATTTAACTTAACTCAATGGAGCGGGCAATGGGACTTGAACCCACGACCTTCTCGTTGGCAACGAGACGCTCTACCACTGAGCTATGCCCGCTTGTTCTACATATTAAAGTTAAAAGCTTTTTAATAATTTATCAAGAAGTTTTATGTTCAAATGCGACTATCGATACATTTGAGTATTATTGTATCTTTAAAAAGAATAATTATAATCTAATAATGGATTTAAATAAATTGCCAAAAAAAATACCTGTATTCCCTCTCTCAAATTTCATAATGTTTCCCGGGACAACTATACCCTTAAATATTTTTGAACCAAGATATCTACAGATGGTTAACGATAGCATGAAAAATCATAGAATGATTGGCATGATACAACCAAAAAAGTCAGGTGATTTAAAAAACCCAGACTTGTATGAAATTGGATGTATTGGGAAAATTACAAGCTTTAATGAAACTGAGGACGGAAGAATACTAATCATCCTTAATGGAATTTGTAGATTTAAGATAGATTCTGAAGTGAAGAGTGAAAAATTATACCGTGAATGTGAGGTAAAATATAATAGTTTCTTGAATGATATTTCAAAGAAAAACAATGATATTAAATTTACTGACCTAAATATAATTATAGAAAATATGAGGAAATTTTTTAAAAAGCAGGGATATATTGTAAATCTAAAAGATTTGGAAAAGAAAGATTTAAGTCAGACTTTAAACGATCTTTCTATGGCTTCGCCTTTTTCACTAGAAGAAAAACAAATATTATTAGAAAGTCTTGATATAAATACAAGGAAAGAAAAAATGGAACAAATTTTAAATAATTATATCAAAGACGAGTTTGAAAATACTACTATTCAATAATTATATATCAAATCCCTTTTCAGAAAAAATATTAGAATACTTTTTAAAAAAGGAATTTTTATTTAAAAGACTAAATAAAGGTTTCGAAATTAAATTTTTAACTTTACTGTCGAATTGAAAAAATTCGTGTACAAAATCAATTGCTCTGCCATATAGATAATTTTTAGGCTTCGCTAATTTTTCAAATTCATTTGCAACAGAAATGTCAATTGGAAGTCCTAGACTGATTTGTTTATCAATTAAATTAGATAAGTTTTTTATATCTCTAATTGTCATATTAAATCCTTGTCCAGCAAGAGGGTGAATTCGATGGATCAAATCTCCAAAAGCTAAAATATTTTTATTAGTATAATTTCTTAGCATCAAAAAACTTAGGTGAAATTTTTCAATTTCACTTATTTTTTTAATTTTATAAAAATTGTTATAATTGTTGAATAAATTTAAAATTTCATTGTCAGATTTTGGTTTTCCTGAATATGAAAAAACAATAGATGTTTTCGAGTTTGAAATTGGTAAAAAAGCTAGTGGTCCAAATTTTGTAAATATCTGCATAGCTATGATATTCGTATTTTTTTCATGATTTATTATGAAGGTATAAGCAGTGCTTTTGTAATTTTTTTTTAAATTGTTGATAAAATATTTTCTAGAAACTATATTTTTACTATCAGTATTAATTACTAGGTCATATTTTTTAATTTTACTTATCAATGTGAAGTTTGATGCATTTAACTTAATGAAATTTATATTTTTTGATTTTTTTGCTTTATTTAAAAAAATTTTACTCAGATCTGAATATTTTGACAAATTAAATACTTCGTTCTTTTTATTTTGAAAATTTATTATTTCTCTTGATATTCCGTTTTCAATAAAAATTTTAATCTCTTTTGAACGCCATGTAGGTATGATACTTTTTGAATATCTCTTTAAGTAAGAAAAATTTTTAGCTGAAATTGCAATAGTTCTATTGGTGTTTACTTTATAAGGTTTGTTATTTATATATAGATCTATACTCAGTTTTTTTTCTGCTAAAACAGTTGCTAAGATTAAATTTGTAAGATTTTGACCAATTAAACAAAGTTTCATAACAAAATAATTTTAACAATAAAAATTAAGTGATACAAAGTGACAAATGCAGTTTTGATTCATGATAATTAAAAATTATATCAATAAAACAGCCGATTTTATAATTAGAAGGCTTTCAGAATTAATGGGTTTGTCTCTAATTGTAATATCAATATTATTGTTAATAAGTTTTATTAGTTATTCGCCTGAGGATCCTAACTTTATATTCTCTGAAAATAAAGAAATTAAAAACATTTTAGGAGTCAAGGGAAGTTATGTTGCTGATATATTTTTTCAATCAGTAGGTCTAATATCATTACTTATACCTTTTTCATTATTTTTTTCTGGTTTATCTATAGCCATAAACAAAAGCTTGGTTATACTTATTGAAAGTTTGTTTTATATAATTTTATATACTTTTTTATCCACACTTTTTTTTGGAATATTTCATAAAGAAACCTACTGGTTGATAATTAATGGTAATAACGGATTTGTGGGCAATCTAATGAATGATACAATCTTATTAGATTTGTTAAAAATTAATGAGTCAATAACTTATTATTTATTAATCTTTTTTATTTTTCTATTTTTTTTATTAAGTAGCAATTTTAAAATCATTCATATTTTGAAATTATTTTTATTTATAAGAAAACTTATCCCATCAAAGAATGATATACTGGCAAATAATAATGATTTAATTCAAAAAAAAATAGAAAGCACAGAATTAAAAGAGACACTGGTTCAAGAAGATCTTTTTTCGGGTAATAATAAAATAATAAATTCAAATAACATAAAAATAAAGTTACCTTTAATCGATTTTTTAAAGAAACCTGAAAAATTGGCTAATAAGAAGGAGGACATAAAAATTGATGCTGAGGGCTTAGAAAAAATTTTATTAGATTTTGGAGTTGAAGGAAAAATAAAAAAAATTAGTCATGGACCTGTAGTTTCACTAAATGAATTCGAACCAGCGGCTGGTGTAAAAGTATCAAAAATTATAAATTTATCTGAGGATATCGCAAGAAACACAAGTTCAGAGTCAACAAGAATTGCTACAATACCTGGAAGTAATACTGTGGGAATAGAGTTACCAAAAATTTCTAGAGAAAATGTTTTTTTAAGAGAAATAATTTCAGATAAAAATTTTAAAAAAAAAGACTTTAAGTTACCAATTGCACTTGGAAAAGGTATTTCTGGAGAACCAATAACTAGTGATTTAAGCTCAATGCCTCATCTACTAATTGCTGGCACAACCGGATCGGGTAAATCGGTTTGTATTAATACTATTATTTTGTCTTTAATTTACAAACATACACCTGAAATATGTAAATTTATTTTGATAGATCCTAAAATGCTTGAACTGTCCACTTATGAAGGCATTCCGCATTTATTATGTCCTGTTATTACAGAAGCAAAAAAAGCAGCATCGGTTTTAGGCTGGGTAGTTAAAGAAATGGAAAGTAGATATAAGTTAATGACCAAAGTAGGTGTTAGAAACATAGATGGCTACAATGAAAAACATAAAGTAAAGATGCCTTATATGATAGTAATAGTTGACGAAATGTCTGACCTAATGCTTGTGGCGGGTAAAGAGATAGAAAATTACATTCAAAAGTTATCTCAAATGGCAAGAGCAGCTGGTATTCATATAATAATGGCAACTCAACGACCAAGTGTAGATGTTATAACAGGCACAATAAAAGCTAATTTTCCTACTAGAATATCTTTTCAAGTCACATCCAAAATAGATAGTAGAACAATTCTAGGTGAACAAGGAGCTGAGCAATTATTGGGAAAAGGAGATATGTTATACATGTCATCAGCCAATAGAATTACTAGAATACATGCTCCATATGTATCTGAAATTGAAATAGACAAGATAAATAATTTTTTGAGAAATCAAGCTGAACCTCATTATGTAGATGAAATTTTGAATTTCACTGATGAGAAAGATAGTGCTGATAAGAATAACGAAAATTCAGATACCGATGATCTTTATGACTCAGCACTAGAAATAATTAAAACTGAAAGAAAAGCTTCAACTTCTTTTTTGCAAAGAAAACTACAGATTGGCTACAATAGAGCTGCAAGAATTATAGATCAAATGGAGGCCAATGGTGAAGTTAGCAAAGCAAACCATGTAGGGAAAAGAGAAGTTTTAAAATAATGAAATATATTTTGATTTTAATGTTCTTAATACCCTTGAGCAGTTTTGCATCAACCAAAAATGAAATTAAAGAAAAACTTGAAAATACAGAAAATATTTATTTTAAATTTAAGCAGAGGATTAATGATAAAGTAGAGAGTGGAGAATGTAAATTATCTTATCCTAAAAAAATATATTGTTTATATGATGATATATATAAAAAGGTTCTGGTTTCAAATGGAAGGTCATTAATAATAAACAGTAAAAAAATCAAAAATTACTACATTTATAAACTAAAGGATACACCATTAGATTTAATTTTAGATAAAAAATATTTAATAAAAAAAATTGAATCTATAAATAAAATTGAAGAGAACAGCGATATGTTTTTTTTTGAAATAGAACACAATAAAAATTTAATTACAATTTTTTTTGATAAAAAGAGGTTTGACATTCAAGGTTGGACTACTGTTGACATATATCAAAATAAAGTCGAGACAAAACTATTCGAAGTAGAGACAAATTTAATGATAGACGATAATATATATCGAATACAGAAATATATTAATTAATTTCTAAATTAATTGTTTCAGATTTAAATATTTTCATACCTCTTCCTAAATAATTTTTGAGAGCATGTTTGTGATCTAAAGAGCAAGTATGAAGCCATACTTTTTTTGTATTCTTTCTAAACCCTAACCTCAAAGCTTCACTTAAAAGGTATTTTCCATAATTTTTTCCAATGTATTGATCTAAAATTCCAAAATAAGCTACTTCACATTTTCTAGTCTCTGGATTAAATAAAAGCTCAAAAAAGCCAACTAAATCATGATTTTCTGTCAATATATAAGTTTCTAAATTAGAATTATTTGTGTAACTCATCCATTTCTCATCGTCCCAAACAAGTCGATCTATCCAACGACAGCTTTTACCAATTTGCTTATAAAAAAATTTATTTATTTGAAAATCTGGAGGATTTTTTAATTCAATTTTACAATTTACCTTTGGCTTCGTTGAATTAATTTCATTAAGAGAGTTAATTTCCAAATAGTTTCTGTCAACTTTGGTTATCACGAAACCATTTTTCCTACTTTTTCACCACCAAATAAATGAAAATGTAAGTGTGGAACCTCTTGGCCTCCATAGTCACTAATATTAGCAAGAGCTCTGTACCCTTTGCCATCAATTGATGATATTCCCAATTTTTTTGAAACTGTTGTTATGCCTTTCATTAAACCAATAATTTCTTCATTTGAAGCATT
>MDTG01305631.1_pt1 | contig 10941 bp, 15 predicted proteins | sample 811421 | NCBI WGS metagenome assembly MDTG01 (sample SAMN05326645, study PRJNA326480) | marine metagenome | isolation source: seawater | place: Pacific Ocean: South East | collected 2011 | reverse complement strand
TACATGGGTTATGACAAATGGGTCAAAGGTAGTCCATGGATTCTTAAAGGAACTAAAGATGCTAAAAAAAGAATGCTCATCCTTCAAGATCCATCCAAAGAAGGAGCAATTACAATTAACAAATCAGAAAATGAATATGGAGGACTAGAATTCTCATATGCTATGTGGATGTATATTGATGACTGGTCTTATAAATTTGGTCAATGGAAACACGTGTTACACAAAGGTAATGAAACCTCATGGCCTCTTAGATGTCCTGGAATTTGGCTTCATCCCAAAGAAAATGCTATGAGAGTATACGTAAATACTTTTAAAAATATTGGAGAATTTGCTGACATCAAGAATCTTCCTTTAAATAAATGGTTCCATGTAGCCGTAGCAGTAAGACAAAGAAACTTAGACATCTACATTAATGGTAATCTTGCTAAAAGACACACCTTAGAAGGTATTCCTAAACAAAATCATTCAGATATTTATGTAAACTCTTTCAGAGGATTTGGAGGATATTTATCAAATATTAGATATTACGATTATTATCTATCTTTCGCTGAATTGGATAAAAACCTCCAAAGAGGACCATCCAATATGCCTTGTGTTGATTCACAAGAGGTTCCACCATATTTTACACCTAACTGGTGGGCAAATAAAAATTAATTAATTAAGTATAATTTATATTAATAAGTTTAATATAAAGATATATTCATTAGAAATATTATAAAATGAAATACATATTAGAATATATATGGTTAGGCGGTAACTATGAATTAAGATCGAAAATTAGAGTCTATGAAACCTCAAATACAATACTTTGTATGAATGATTTAAAAAATGTGCCAGCATGGAATTATGACGGTAGTTCTACTTCACAGACTTCTGGTGAAAATTCAGAAATAAACTTGTTACCAGTATCTGTTTATAAAAATCCATTATTTAAATACAGAAATCAAGGATTAGAATCTCTTCTTGTCCTATGTGAAACGAGAGATAAGGATGGTAATCCTCTTGAAACTAATAATAGAAATAAGGCAATGAAGATATTTGACAAATATACTGAACATTGTCCTTGGTTTGGATTAGAACAGGAATATTTTATATTAAATGAACAAATAGAAAAGACATTAAAGAATTTAACTGAAGAAGCTGAAAATCCTGATGAATGCGGAATTAAGCAAGGACAATACTATTGTTCTGTAGGTGGAAAAAATGCGTTTTTTAGAAATATTGTGGATAAACATATGATCGCCTGTATAGATGCTGGATTAAATATAAGTGGAATAAATGCTGAGGTAGCTCCCTATCAATGGGAATTTCAAGTAGGACCTTGTTCTGGTATTGATTCAGGAGATCAGATGTGGATTGCTAGATATTTACTAGAAAAAATTGCTGAAGAAGAAGGATGTTTTATTAATTGGAAACCTAAACCTTTTAAACATATCAATGGTAGTGGATGCCATACTAATTTTAGCACAAAAACTATGAGAGAATCAGATGACGGCTTATCAACTATAATGAAAGCCATTGAAAAACTGGAGAAAAATCATCAAAAACATATGTTAGTCTATGGAAAAGATAATGATAAAAGAATGTCAGGCAAATACGAGACATCATCCTATGATAAATTTAGTTTTGACTTTAATAGACCTGTTAATAGAGGAGCATCTATAAGAGTAGGACATGATACTATTAAAGAAGGAAGAGGTTATTTTGAAGATAGAAGACCAGGTTCAAATATAGATCCATATCTTGTCACATCACTTATCACCGATACCTGTTTAAATTAAAGGTTCACATGTTTTATCACTGAAACCTGTTTGAATTAAAATCTTTACATGTTCTAAGACATTATTTATTACTTTTACAACATTAACATATTTATCAGATGTTTCATGTTCATTTTGTTGAGATACATCTCCTATTTGAAATTTTTTATCTCTATGATTATGAAGAAGGTATCCTGGAACAGTATTATCCCAGTAACTATATGATCTACTTATAATATTATGTAAATTTTTTGAATCACCCGGTATATATGAAATATATACAAGATAGTTTACATAGCTAAAGAGAATCTTAATTCTGAAGTGTAAATCTTTACATTTCTTAAATTTTGTTTTTAAATCTAGTATTAATATATCTTCATAATCAGAATATGTTTCATTTTTGTTAATAGTTGTTTCCCTTAAATCAATTCCATCATCATCATCTTCATCAAAAAGATTTTGGTACTCAACATTATTAACATGTAGCGAATGCCAGGTTTTATCTATGCGACTCTTAAGATATATAATTAATTTTTGAAAGTTATTATAATCAAGCATTTATATAAATATATCCAATATATTTATTTAAATTTTTAACTGTTACAAATAATATTTCTAGAAATAATTCCGTCACACTCATGTGATTCATTGACATATCTAGAATATGTATTACCACCATATTGTGTAAGACATATTGGTTTTGATACGTCTTGTTCATTAGTTTCATTAGTATTTAGATTTGAATAACTAAAATACTTATTAATAGATCCAGGGTTTATTTTATCCTGTTTTTTTATAGCATTATTTGATAAATTTTTTTCATCCTCGTAGTTAAATTTATTATCAATTTCATCCTCATAGTTGGATTTATTCTCTATTTCATCTTTAGCTTTTTTAAAAAGATCTAATAATTCAGTGTTAGGAATTCTTCTTTGATATGATGACAAATAGATATTAAAATCTATAAATCTTTCTTTATTATCAATTTTCTCTTTTTTATCTGTATTTTTTAATATATCTATTATAGCTTTACGTTTCGTAACAATAATAGATTTAAAGTCAGCATCAGATAAATTTAGTTCATCTTGAATATCTAATAATTCCTGTGGATATTTAAATGATTTATTACATGATGATTTTCTAATTTGGTATGATAACTTATCATAATTATCAACATATTTTACAGTTATAAATATTGAAATTAAACCTAATATAAGTGCTACCAATCCGATATAGTTCATTATTATATAATAAAGAATAAATTTATTATATATAATTAAATTATTAAGATGAATATTGATGAATTGTCAAGAAGAATAGAATTTACTTATAATAATAAAATTTCACATGACAATTGTGATACAATCATAAGAAATTGTGTTGATCATAGAGAAATGAATGCTACTGTCTACATGTATGACTATATGATTAAAAATGGTTTGAAACCTAGTGATGATACCCTAAGGTATATCAATAAATTACATAGTAAAACAATACCAGAATCAAATAAGATTAAAATTAAATATAGTGATAATAAAAAACGACTTGCTCCTAGAAGAAGAATACATAAAATAATGAAGGGCTATTTTTACTCTGATAAGTATAATAATGCTAAACAGCACGAAGAAAAGGTAAGAAATTTTTTAGATGCTAATTCTCAAGTTAGATCTCTTGTTGATCAAAGAATAAAACTTGCTAAAATTATAAGTAAAAATTGCGATATTAGCTTTAATGATGCTAGATTTATCATAACATCACTTAAGAGAAAAAAGTATTTTAAATCTGATACTGGAAAAAAGCAGAAATCAATAACCGATTTTTTTAAAAAAAACTAAGTTAAACAGTTATGAAAAAATTTGATTTAATATATGTTTAAAGTTATGTAATCAAAACATTTATATAGCATGACTGATACAGTTGACATTGATAAGACTATAAATATTACAAATGATTTTACAAATAAAAAAGGATTATGTGGACTAAAAAATCTTGGAAATACCTGTTTCATGAACTCTATTGTTCAGTGTTTGAGTAACTCCACAGAACTTCTTGATTATATGCTTTCTAATAGGTATAAGCGCGAATTAAATAGTGAAAAGGAAGAAGCTGAGTTGGTTAATAACTGGAACATAGTAGTAAGGAATTTATGGCATAGAAATGCTACTTATACACCAGCAGCTTTTCTAAGAAGTGTTCAATCTCTGGCAATTATGAAAGATAGAGGACAATTTACAGGTTTTCAGCAGAATGATTCACAAGAGTTTTTACAGTTCTTTCTAGAAATGTTTCATAATGCCGTATGTAAAGAAGTAACAATGGATATTACAGGAAAACCTAGAAATGATTATGACAAAATGGCAATTGAAGCTTATAAGAATTATGTAGGTTTTTTCAAAAATGATTATAGTCAAATTGTAAAATTGTTTTATGGCCAATTTTTCACACGTATTAAAACTATTACAAATGGTAAAGAAGATTGCTCACGATCATTTGAACCATTTAATATGCTTAGTTTAGAAATAGCAAAAAATAGTGAAGGTAAGTATGATTTAGAAAGTTGTCTACAAAATTTTACAAAAGTAGAAAATCTAGAAACGGATAAAGAAAATACTGTCAAATATAAAGAAGTTAAATTTTGGAGTTTACCTAGAATACTGGTAATATATTTTAAGAGATGGGATTTTAGAGGTAGAAAAATAAATGCGGACGTTACCTTTCCTATTGATGAGCTTGACATGAGTAAATATGTTATAGGCTATAATAGAGATAGTTATATTTATGAACTTTATGCTATATCAAATCATGGAGGTGGTTCAGGAGGCGGTCATTACTGGGCTTATGCTAAAAATTCAGATAATAACTGGTATAAGTTTAATGATAATATAGTTTCAACTCTAAGTGTTTCTAGAGTAATATCTCCAGAAGCCTATTGTCTGTTTTATAGACTCAAAAATTAACTCATTCTTAATATCTAATTAACTTTTTATTTTATCTTTTTATTATATAATAATATGGCTTTTATTGATTTTGTAAAAGATGAAAAAAACCTTGTTACATTTGCTTTAGTTTTAATTATAATTCTGGGTTTAATTTCATACAATTTGTATTATAGTTCTAACATGGATCCCTATGGAAATGAATATGGATGTTTTGATACTATTAGAAATATATTTGATGCACTACCTATATTAGGCGAAGTAGTAGACATGGTAGAAAAAGGAGTTGATAATATACAAAATACTGTTGATGAAGTAGTTAAAGAAGTTCCCAAGGTAACAAAAAGAAAGGAAGTATTTAATATTGATAACAATGATTTTACCTTTGAGCAAGCAGGACTTGTATGTAAAGCGTATGACTCCAAATTAGCAACATATGATCAACTTATAGCAGCTCATAATAAAGGTGCTAATTGGTGTAATTATGGATGGTCAGCAGGAGGTTTAGCTTTATTTCCCACACAAAAATCTGTATATGATAAATTACAAGAAGGTCCTGAAAAATATAGAGAAAGTTGTGGAAAACCAGGAATTAATGGTGGCAAATTTGACAATAAAGACCTTAAGTTTGGTGTAAACTGTTATGGTTATAGACCTAAACCTGATGAAAACAAAATAGTATATAATACTACAGATTATCCTATTCCTGAAATGCAGAAAGATGCTAATTTAGAACAAGAAAAGATTGATGAACTTAAAAGACAGATTAAATCAGGCAAAATAGAACTAAGACCTTTTAGTAATAAAAAATGGTCAAAATATAGCTACAAGAACTCATCTTATATGTTAACACCTAAATCAGGTCATGAAGATGAAATAGATGTTCTTGAAATTGAAACACCTGTAGATGATGAAGCAAAAGATCCATACATGATAGAATCTGAAGAAATCGAGATTAATAATAATCTTGATGAAAATGTGCTATAATTTTAAATAGTAAAATATTTTACTATTTAGATTTATTTATTATCCTTTGAATCTTTTTCAGATTCAGTTAATGCTATCAGTCCAAAAGGAACAACTGCTAAACCTGCTTCCAAAAGAAGACTATCAGATAAAAATACACCTCCTTTCTGAGACTTATTATCTTCTTCTTTTGTTTCTATTTTATTAGCTAATACTGCTAAACCTAGAGGCATTCCTAGATTTGATAACGCACTTAAAAAATCACCTCCTTCATGTGTATATTTATTATCCATTATTTATATATTCACAAATATTTTTATATATTAACTAATTTAATAATAATCAAAATCATCATCTGAGGTTCCTCTGTATTCATCATCATCCTTTGTCATTTTAGATTCAGCATATTGGTCTACATCAACATAATCAATAAAAAATTGATATAAATCAGCACCAGAGGATACGTTTGTTCGTAGTAAGTTATTACTTCCAGATTCTTTTATTGCGAATCTGGATATTTCTTCGAAAATTTTATCACCATAATAATGATCAAATATATCAATAGGTTGAACCTCGAAATCCTGTTTTTCGACAATTACAGGTTTAGGCTTTGATTTAACAATATTTTTAACAGGTGTTTCAGTTTTTTTACTAGCTATAGATGCCCAAGACATTTGGTTATAAAATATATGATTTATATACTTTATAAGTAAATAGTTTTTAAGTAGATTGTTTCTTTAACTCCTTTCCTTGTAGAAAAGTTCTTCAACAAAATGGTCGTACATTTCTTGAATATCACATCTAAAATCAACTCCGTGGTCTTGAAAAGACCGTATTCCTTTAAAGAAGAGTTCATCAATGTCTTCTTTATTATATCTATACCAATTATGGATACTATTACGCATTTTTATGTTTTCTCTTTTAATTCTATCTTGACTTAATTTTCTGAAAAATTCTTCAGTTGTCATTTTGGGATAAAATTTATAGTCATCAGTATTAGGTAAAGCAGTTGTTGATTCTTTTTCTGGAATTTTATCATTAATTTTAGTATCTTCTACAATTTCTTTGGTATATAATTTATTTATCAATTTGGATATATTTCTTTCAGAATTTTCTTTATCTTCGCAATTCTTTAGATATTCTTCTATTGATATTGTTTTATTACCTCGACTATAGAAGGTAACATTCTCACTATCAATGAATTTATTAAGAGCAGTATCAATATCGTAAAACACACAGGCTGTCATGATAATATTTATAATCAGTCGTTGTTAATAAATAATAATTATCAAAATTTTTTAAGTATGTATAATCTTTAACTGTGCAGATGTTTTATCTTTTCTATTATTAATCAAAAAGCTATATATTTCGTCAGCTTTCTCATGGCATCTTGTAGTATTCATACGATGACCAAAATTTGATATGTAATAGTCTTCCAGAGCCGACTTAACATATTTTTGAGACATAGGTTCTTTTCTAGTAACAGTTGTATATTTAATTTTAGTATTAGTGTCAACTTTGATATCTTTCTCTTGTAGATTATTAGCTTCGATTGTGTTTAAAATGTATGTTTCTAATCTGTTTTTTTGAACTCTAAGTTTTCTTGCTTCTTTTTCTAAGTTTTTAATGTTTTCATTAACCTGTTTATACATTTCTATTGCTGTATTGATTTTATTTGACATTTAATTATATATTTCAAAAAAAATCAATAGAAAATTATTTATTGGCATCCACCTATTTCCATAGGTCTTCTGTTAGTATCAGTTTCGATAGTTGTTTGTAACCAAGGAGATACTTTAACTTGTGGATTAGGTGGTTCACTTCTTAGTTGTCTGTTAGCATTTCTGAGTGTTTGTCCAACAGTGTTGACACCTACATGATGACCGGCAGTTAAAAAGTTTTGGTCACCAAGTTCACCCTGTCCAGCTGGAACAGATTGGGCCCATTTTGAGTTGGCATCGCCTGGTAGTAATTCTCCTGGACTGAGTTGATCTTTAGGGAAGCAGTCTTTAGGATATTGATTTCCTGATAAGCCGAATTCACCTGATTTTTGTTGATCGTTGTTTAAGAATTGGAAAACTTCATTTTGTCCCATAGGATCTGAAGCCATAACACCAGCTGGGGCACCGTTTTCAAAACCTTCTTTCTTTTCTTCTTCTTGGGTTACAAATTGCTCTGTTGGTCCTTCTTCAAATACTTCCATATTTTCTTCAAAAACTTCAGTTGGAGCATCAACACAATTACCGTTGCCGTCACGAGTTTGACCATCAGGACATGCGTCACCAGATTCAAATCCATCCATATGTCCTCCGTTAACTACATTTTGTTTTTTGCTGTAGAGATTAATTACGTAAACTAATCCAACTAATGCAATTGCTAAGAGACCTAATTTTATTAATTGTTGTCTATCCATTTAATATATTATAATAAAATAAATTTTTTTACCAGAATATTTCTAAAGTTAAATTAATACTTCTAATATAAAAGTTTGCTTCTTTAAATATTAGAAGAATTTGAAATAGATACAGCTTTTATTTTACTACTGAGAGATTTAATCTCGTCCTCAGTTTCTTTAGCCTTTTTAAATAATGACTGAGAGGCTTTTTCAGCTCTTTCAGCATTAATCAAATATTTAGCTTTTTGAATATTTTTTTCACTAATAAGATTTTCTATTTCTGAAATTTCTTGTTGACTTAACATATCAGAACCAAACATATCAGTATCTACATTTTCCGCAAGATCTCTTACTACTTCTTCATTTATAACTTCTGAATGCGAAATACTTTTAATATCCTCCTTACCTTTATTAATTGTTACATTATTCTCTAAGACTTTATCATCTACCTTTGATTCATCTACATTAACTGGTAATTCATTCTTAGGGGATTCATTTCTTTGAACATTTTCTTCCTCATTACTGTTTTCATGTTCTTTTTCTGAAACATCTTGTTTGGTTACTATATTTGTTAATTTGTTAATCAGTTCTTCTTTATCTTGTATGTTTACTACCTTTTCATTTTCTACTACTTCTTCATTTTCTACTACTTCTTCATTTACTAATTTTTCACCTTCTAATTTTTCTTCAGGAATTACTTCTTCTACATTATTTACAACTACATTATCATTTTCTAAATTTCCATCATTACTGGTTTTTTCTAGTATAGCTGTGAAATCCATTGAATTTTTATCATCAACATCTTCATCTTCACTATATGAATTATCAAGCTCAATATCATCTACAATGTCATCAATTGTAAGCTTAAGTCTGAACGTCTGTTTAAAAAATTCGATACTATCTATTTTAATTAATATATTTTTTTCATCATTATTGTTGTAATCACTTAAATCATCAAGATGAGATAGATTTACTATATCAATATCTAATGATACCTCTTCATTTTCAAGAGTATCGTAAATTCCTTGTATATACTTAATCAAAATGTCAGCAGTTAAGAATTTACTAAACCAACTTTTTGAATTTTTAGAAGCAAGATTTATACATAGAGAATCTAAATTATCACAAAATTCTAATAGTTCAGAATGCTCATCAAGATTTATTCTATACCTTGCTTTATTCATAGAAAAATCATCTTGAAAAACCTCTAAGATTTCAGATTTAGGAAGATAAAAATATACAGGAACTTTAATTTTTGCTGAATAAATACCTGAATCAATATTTTTTTCAGGTTTTTCAAAATCAAAACCTAGATCTTCTAGATCATCATATTCTAGATATCTGAAAAAATGTATAATTTTTTTATTAGTAGACATAATCCTATATAATCTGTTTTCAAAGTTTTTATTTTTTTAAAACGCAACTTCTATTTTTTTTATATAAACACTATATTTAATTTGATCTTTACCTACAAATATATTTTTTATCTCGAGAATGATGTTGTAGTTAGTATTTTTTTTAATAAATTCGTTTATTGTTGAGACATCACCTTTTTCTGATTTAACTATATCAATATTTTTGTTTTCTGGTATTTTACTTAGAAGCATTTTGGGGTAATTTTCTCTAATTAATACTGGTGATTTAACACTCGACTCTTCATAATTTTTCTTTAAGAAATTATTGAATTCCGATACTTCAATTATATCATCACATATCCATTTTACATATCTTCCAAATTTATATGTATCCTCAATGCCAAATATTGTTTTTGTATTATTAAGTGTAAATATTATAGGATTCAAAAGTTTAAATGTTGTTCCATATCTATTAGAGTTTACTTTTTTAAACTGATACATTATTTATTATAATGGTATTATATTCTTAATATGTTTTTTAGGTATTACAAAAATATTTTTACATATTAAATGACAATTTCCGTTTTTGTTGCTGATATTATTGATAAATGTATATTAGAAGTAAAGAAAGATAATAATATTACTAAAATTGAGAAGCAACTTATAGATCCACTTATCCAGTATACATTTAAGAAATTGTATCCTTATTTAGCTCTCGCTTCAATAATATTTTTCCTTATATTTTTACTAGCAATTTTGATATTACTACTACAAGTAAAACAATTAAAAAATTTATCAAGATTTTGATTTAAAAATTAATTAATTTACATTGATTATAACACAATGCGTATCATAATTGATGGAAATATTGGTTGTGGTAAATCCACAGTGATTAAATCAATAAGTAATCGGCTAAGCATGCTTAGGGTTATACAAGAAAATGTTCATGATTGGGAACCTTATCTTAAAAGTTTTTATAATGATATGAAGCAAAATAGTCTTCAGTTTCAAATGAAAGTTCTAGAACATCATCTTAAGTCTGGTAATGAGACTAAAAATGATAAATTTAGTATTCATGAAAGATCCTTATTAAGTTGTGTCAATATATTTGGTAGAGATTTATATAATAGTGGTTTTCTTAAAGAATTAGACATGAATTTAATGAATTCTTATTGTAATAATTTTGGATGGATACCAGATATTATTATATATTTAAAAGCTGATACAGATGTTTGTTACAATAGATGTTTAAAGCGAAATAGAGATGGAGAAGAGAGTATACCTAGACAATATTTAGAAAATATTAACAAATTATATGATGATTATTATTTAGTAAATGGAGAAATAAAGGATAATAATTCACTTAGTTTAGGAGCAAATTGGTATCTCTTAAATGATAAACCGGTTAAAGTATATACTATTAACGCGAATCAACATGTTAATAATGTGTCAGTTAATACACTACGAATTATAAAAGAGATTATAAATAATCATTAAATATAATTAATTTCTATTAATATTGAATAAAT
>MDTG01248455.1_pt1 | contig 10941 bp, 11 predicted proteins | sample 811421 | NCBI WGS metagenome assembly MDTG01 (sample SAMN05326645, study PRJNA326480) | marine metagenome | isolation source: seawater | place: Pacific Ocean: South East | collected 2011 | reverse complement strand
GCGGGGATATAGGGCCACGGGGCCGCTTCGACCTTGGTGGTGAGGTGGCTGGTGAAATTCTGCTGCACCACCAGTTCCTCCGGCGCGGCAAGGCGCGACCAGCCATCCTTGTGCTCGACATGGGCACCGAATTTCTCGAACGTGCGGTCGATCAGCATGAAATCGCCAGGGCGCGTGTTACGAACCGAAACATCGCCCCCGGTAACAGCCGCCAGCGCCAGGAAGGTGGTGATCTCATGGAAATCCTCGACGAACGTGTAATCGACCTCGCGAAAATCGCTGCACCCGTCGATCGAAACCATCGAAGTGCCCTTGCCCCGAATGGTGCCGCCCATCAGTTCCAGAAAAGTGCACACTTCCTGCACATGCGGTTCGCAGGCGGCATTGACGATCTGGCTGGTGCCATTGGCAGTCAGCGCGGAGATGATGAAGTTTTCGGTGGTGGTGACAGAGGCATATTCCAGCCACATGCGGGTGCCTTCAGCCTTGCGGCTGTTGCGGAAGACAATGTCCTTGCCTTCATAAGACACGTCCGCACCAAAAGCCTTGAACACCTGCACATGCGGGTCGATCTCGCGCGCACCCAGCGTGCAACCCTTCACTTCGTGCTCCAGCCGCGCTTCGCCAAGCCGCGCGAGCAGGCCCGGTATCATCATGATGCTGGCGCGCATCGCCTGCGGCAACTTGGCCTTGGCGGTGGACGAGATGGTGGAATGATCAATACGCAGCGTTTTTGCCGCTTTGTCCCACTCCAAAGTCGAGCCAAGCTCGCTGAAGAATGCGTGGATGCGCGTGACATCGGTAATCTCGGGCACGTTGCGCAGCATGATCGGCGCTTCGCTTAACAGCGTTGCGCACAAGACCGGAAGCACCGCGTTCTTGTTGGCGGAGGGATCGATCTTGCCGACCAGCTTCTGTCCGCCTCTTACGCGCAATGCAGTCATTCTATTCCTTTCAAATCCTCTTCGGCGGCGCCCTTCGGCCCGCTCAATAGCCCATCAGCTTGAGCACTTCCTCGCGGCTGCGATGATCCTTGCGGAAGGTGCCCATCACCTGGCTGGTGACCATGGTGACGCCGGGCGTGCGCACGCCGCGCGCGGTCATGCAGGCATGGCTGGCCTCGATCACCACGGCCACGCCGCGCGGATTGAGATGATCCTTGATGCACTGCGCCACTTCCGCAGTCAGCCGTTCCTGCACTTGCAAGCGGCGGGCATAGCCATGCAGTACGCGGGCCAGCTTGGAAATGCCCACCACACGGTCTGTCGGCAAATAGGCAATCGCTGCCTTGCCGATGATTGGTGCCATGTGATGTTCACAATGGCTCTGGAAAGGAATGTCCTTCAGCAGCACGATTTCGTCGTAGCCACCCACCTCCTCGAACACGCGGGAAAGGTGGTGCGAGGGATCTTCGCCATATCCCTGGCAATATTCCTTCCACGCCCGCGCAACACGCTTTGGCGTATCGAGCAGCCCCTCGCGCAGCGGATCGTCGCCCGCCCACTTTATCAGCGTGCGAACCGCTTCCTGTACGTCTTCGGGAACCGGGGGCTTGCCGCGCGGATCGTCCTCGTCCGGACCTACAAGGCTACTCATCAGTCGTGTTGCGCCTTCTCTTCAGCTTGCTACGCGCTCTCGCCAATAGGCTGCCGGAACGAAAAAGGCCACGGTTGGACTTGTCGAAATCGAACATCTCCTCCGGCTCTTCCGGGTCCAGCCTCTCATCGAGGGCCAGTTCACGGCTCCAATCATCATGCTGGCCGGGTTTCAGGAGTCGCAAATAGCGCCGGTTCCGGTCGCCGATATGCTCAATCATGCCCGCCATGCTGCCGTGCTTCTCGATCAGCAATGGCACGTCCTCCTCGGATATGCCCAGATGCTCTGCCAATAGCGATTCGCGAAGGGAACGGATGGTTGGCTCGGCCTCGTCGTTACCGGGGCGCTTGCAATCGATGAACACGTCGCATTCGCTATCCAGACCCATGGAGCGATTGTTCATGTTGGCTGAGCCGATCCGCAGGATGCGATCATCCACGATCATCAACTTGGCGTGGACATAGATCGGCGTATCGCCGGTAAACGGCACGAAGATATGAAAGGTGTCGTGCGAATCGAGCACTTCCAGCGCCGCCACAAGCTCATCGCGCGCGGGGTCCATCGCCGTGGCTTCAGCCCAGCCCTCTCCGGTATGAGGCATGACGATCACGAATTCCGGCGGGTCCGGCTCCGACAGGCGCTTGGCAATCGCCTCGCAAATCGTGCGTGAGGTGAAATACTGGTTCTCGATGTAGATGAAACGTTCCGCCTCCGCGATCTGCTTGAGAAAGAGCGTTTCGACCTCATCGATCTTCGGATCATTGTCATAAGCGGCCCGGGTGCGGGCAATGCCCACCTCCACATCCTCAAAATGCGGCAAGAGCCCTTCAGGCCAGGCGCTGCCAGGGTCTTCATCCGGGCGGGAAAGCGGTTTTCCCCCCGCCCTTACCCAGCGCGCGCGGCCCAGCCTTTCCAGTTCACCCGCGATATCGCCTTCCATCATCATCGTCAGGTCATGCCATGGGCCGTAGGGCTTGCCATCGGGCCGCCTGCGATTGGGCTCTTCCTCAAGATGATCGCGCGTATCCCATCGCCGCGTGGTCATATCGATGCCCCCGCACACGGCGAAATCATCGTCGATGATGACCAGCTTCTGGTGGTGTGAGCAACCGACCGGATGGGCAGTGTCGAACTTGAAATCGATGCGCCTGTGCGGCCACCAGCGCATCAGATCGAGCAGCATGGTCCCGCGCCCGAAGAACTTTAGGAAACCATAGCTCCATTTCAGGATACGGATTTCAAGATCGGGCCTGTGGTTGTTGAGCCAGACAATGAAGCTGCCGAGCCGCGAAGGGAACTGGCTGCGCCAACCTTTCTCCCACCACCGGCGTCCGCGTTTCAGGTGTATGCGGGTATCGAAGTCCCAACCAATCAGCAGGATGCGCTGACGGGCCTTCAGCATGGCCTGCTGGATAAGGTCGAAATAGTCCGCGCCATCAATGATGACGCGGACCTTGCGTGCCTTGGCGTAACGCCAGACTCCCGGTTCGACCGAGGCCTCGTCATAGTCCTCGACCCGGTTCTCAACCTTATCCAAGAATTACACCCTCCGCTCTGGCCCAGGGCTATTCCTTGGCGTCTTCCATCTTTTCCGGTGTAACTTCGGCCTCTTCCTTTTCCTCGGCCTTGCGGCGATCAAAGACACTGCGCATGTGTTCGCGGTCTTCTTCGGTCAGATAAGGCTCGAACTCCGGGAAGTGGTCTTCCTCTTCCTCGTTGATGTGATGGCGATAATCGTGATCCAGCTTTTTAAAGGCTGCCATCCATGCGGAAGTAGACATATCCTGAGCAGCCAGATCGTTGAGCAATTCGTTCAGCTCGTGATGCTCTGCGACGGAGTGGCGCGTCATATCCGTCGTCGGCGGCTTGCGCAGCATCGTGGAATAGAGCGCCTGCTCTTCAGCTGCAGCGTGGCTCTTCACTTCCTTGGTGAAGTCTTCAAGCAGCTGCTTGCGCTCGTCGCTCTCGCCACTGGTCTTGGCAAGCTTATCCAGAATCGCCCTGTGCGACTCGTGGTCTTCCTTGAGGCGGGCAAAAATGTCTTCGGACACGCGGGAACTCCTGTGATGTGTGTTTGCATGATGAACATGCGAGTGCCCGTAAGGGTTCCAATCCATGCGCGAAGAACGACAGGATTCGCCTTGCGGTGATTTCTTCCCGCGCCTTTCCGGCTCTGAAAGCGAGATTTGTCGAGACGAACATCAAGGTCAAAACCAAAAAAGGGACCGACCCGCCGGGCCAGTCCCTTTTTTGGCGCGCCAGGAAGGATTCGAACCTCCGACCGCCTGATTCGTAGTCAGGTACTCTATCCAGCTGAGCTACTGGCGCGCTTGAGAGGCGGGCAGATAGTGGGGGTTTCGCAGCTTTGCAACCCCTGTCAGGCAATGCGCGACAATAGTTTCCGGTCCATCGGGGCCAGCGCAACTGTCGCTGCTTCTGCCAGTGTGAACCAACCCCACTGCTGCCCTTCACATCCCACCGGCATGCCCACTTGCTGCCGCGAAGTGTAAAGGTTGAGAACAACCCGCGGATTACTCCCCTCCTCGGCAAAGAATGCCGGTTCAAGCTGCGCCGGATCAAGCTCCAGCGCAAGCTCCTCCGCGATCTCCCGCACCAGAGCATCCACTGGATTTTCAATGGTTTCCACCTTGCCACCGGGAAATTCCCACATGCCACCGTGATGCTTGCCCAGGGGGCGTTGCTGCAGCAGAACCCGACCGTCCCTGTCGAACAATGCCAACGCAACCACCAGAATCCATGTCGGAATTTTTTGCACTTCGACCGTCCGCCTAAAGGAATTGTTAAACCTAAGGTGCAAAACCGCACCCTGTCGTACTTTGACTAGGGGACCAGCGTTGTTTGCAAAAGAATTCCTGAAACGGCTGCTTCGCGACTCCCGCGGTGCGACTGCCGTTGAGTATGGTTTGATCCTTGCCCTGATCGTGATCGCAATGGTCTCGGCACTGCAGGGACTGGCCGACTCCACCATCGATATGTGGGGCGGTGTCGACGAAAAATACCAAGCCGCAAATAATGGCTGACGCGGTTAGGACTTTCTCAACAACTTCTACGTAGAAACCAGATTGCTCGCTCGGAGACATCCGGTTGAGCCGGGTACCGAAGACTGAAACCAGGAGATTATAAATGACCTTTTTCAAGAACCTCGTCCGTGACGAACAGGGCGCCACCGCCATCGAATATGGCCTGATCGCTGCCCTGATCGCCGTTGCTGCCATCACCGCGATGCAGAGCCTCGGCACGGAGCTGACCAACACGTTCACGAACGTTCAGACCGAACTCGACGCTGCTAACGACGCTAACCAGTAAGTCGTAAGCGCTGAGGAAACAGGGCGTCGGGGAAACCCGGCGCCCTTTTTCTTTGCCTGGAATGAAAACGGGCCGACACTGCCGTCGGCCCGTTTTACATTTTCATGTGGATCAATTGGACCGCACGACGATCTTGTATTCCTGTCCCGGCACGATCTGATCGTTGGCCCCTAGCCCGTTCAGCACGCGAAAACGGGCTTCCTGCGCGTCGGTGTAAGCCATCCGGCCTGCAAGTGTGCGCACGCTGTCGCCGCGACCTGCGGTAACGATATCGATTCGGCGCGGCACCACGCTGCCCGCCTCGTTGGCACCAATCCGCCGCATCGACTGGTACAGCGAGTTGAACACACTGGCTTGTCCAGCCGGCGTGATCGAAGCAAAGTGATAGGCGGTATCGTTGCTGAATTCGTAGGCGAACACCGTCACGTCCACCTGCTGCTGACCGTTGTTGACCCGCGCCGTGCCATAGGCGGCAGGCAGGCCATTTACTGTCGTGCGCTCTATACTCGCGGGGGCAAGCTGCTGCTGTTCGCCGCCCAGTGCGCTGAAAACGTTACGTACATAAGCGTTCAGATCATTGTTGTATGGCCCGACAGTCAACTGAGAGCGGCCCTGATCGCCATTGATAGTGACGGCGCGCGTGCCGTTGACCATGTAGAAACCTTGCGGCGCAGTGAAGCTGAAGCGCAGGATCGGATGGATGAACTGCCGGCCCTCGATCACTCCCTGTTCCGGATCGTCGCCGTAGATCATGCCGTCGATTCGGCTGAGGAAGGTGTTTCGATTGACTACGCCGGTGCCGCCCGCTGCCAGCTGGCGAGCTTCCTGCACACGGCTGGCGGGATCAGGGTGGGTCGATGCCCATTCGGGAATCGTTGCATTCTGGCGACCCTGCAACTGCGCATCGAGCTGGTTTTGCGCAGCCAGGCTGGCCAGCAGCGTCGACATCGCATTGGGATCGTAACCTGCCCTGTTGAGATACTGGATGCCCAGACGATCGGCTTCAGTTTCCTGGCTGCGCGAATAGCTGAGCGTTGCCAGCTGCGAGCCTTGCAGACTGAGATTGGCAAGGTCTGAATTACCCAGCACAGCGCCGCCGATGACTGCGCCAAGCAGGCCCAGCAGCTGATTGCGTTGCGCCGCCTGCTGACGGCGCGCGGAGTGGCGCGCAGCGACGTGACCCACCTCGTGCCCCAGCACCGCAGCAAGTTCCGCCTCGTTATTCATAAGGTTCACCAGCTGGCGCGTGGCATAGACATAGCCGCCCGGAACGGCGAAGGCGTTGTTCACGCTGGAGTTCAACAGCGTCACATCAAAGGCGTCTGGCCGCGTGGCGAGGCCGGATTGAACGGCGATATTCTGCCCCACTGTTTCCACATATCGGGCGTAGGGGCCGGTCATCTCGCCACCGAATTCCGCCACGAACGCCTCGTGGTTCTGCGCACCAAGCTGCGCTTCCTCTGTCGTGATCGGCGAACCGGGAGCGACATTGGCGCCGGGTATGCTGGCGCAGGCGCCGAGCGCCAGCGATGCGGCACCGGTAAGCGCCATGGCGGTGATCTTGCGGATATTCTTCAGCGGCATTCGGGCCTCCTCATTGGACTCTCAGCGCAACGGTAGCGATGCGCTGGTCTTGTTGCAGAAAACCTAATTCTTGGGCCGATGTTCCCGCGGGAACGCAATGATTGCGCGCGGTCAGCGTGGAAGATTACGCCCGATTGCCAGGAATCGATCTTCACGCTGGCGCCGCAGGGCCTCGCTATCAAGCCCGGCGAGTGCATCCAGCTCCTCGCCTATGGCTGCCGCCAACGTCTCTGCCGCAGCCTGAGGATTGCGCTGTGCCCCGCCCAGAGGCTCTGGCACGATCCTGTCAATTACACCCAGCTTCTCAAGATCCTGGGCAGTCATCTTCATGGCTTCCGCGGCCATGGGAGCCTTCTCCGCTGTGCGCCACAGGATCGAGGCGCAACCCTCGGGAGAAATCACGGAATAAACAGCGTGTTCGAACATCAGCACGCGCTCTGCACTGGCCAGCGCCACTGCGCCGCCTGAGCCACCTTCGCCCACGATTGCTGCCACCATCGGTACGCCCAGCGCCAGACACGCTTCGGTCGAACGGGCAATGGCTTCAGCCTGTCCGCGTTCCTCCGCCTCAATGCCGGGAAATGCGCCGGAGGTATCAACCAGAGTTACAACAGGAAGGCCGAAGCGATCGGCCAGTTCCATCAACCGGATCGCCTTGCGATAGCCTTCCGGTTTGCCCATGCCGAAATTGTGGCGGATGCGACTTTCGGTATCGTTGCCCTTTTCGTGCCCGATCAGCATGACTTTGCGATCACCAAGACGCGCAAGACCGCCCATGATGGCCTGATCGTCACCAAAGGCACGGTCTCCGCCCATCGGCACAAAATCGCTGAAACCGTGCGCCAGATAATCCTGGAAGTGCGGGCGACCGGGATGCCGGGCAACCTGCGTCTTTTGCCACGGCGTAAGTTCCCGATAGGTACTCTTCAGCAGCTCGGCGCTCTTCTTTTCCAGACGCTTCAGCTCTTTCGAGATGTCGACCGAGCCATCTTCCCCTGCGGCAGCGCGCAGTTCGGTGATCTTGGCTTCCAGTGCGGCAACCGGCTTTTCGAATTCCAGATAAGAGATCATGCTTCGCCGCTACCCCGCTCCGCGCCCGCCTGCAAGAGGATGCCGCTCATTCACCAATGCCACCAGCCGCGCCGAATCAACGTGGGTGTAGATTTGGGTTGTGGCAATATCGGCATGGCCCAGCAGCATCTGCAGGACGCGAAGATCCGCCCCACCCTCCAGCAAATGCGTGGCGAAAGCATGGCGCAAGACGTGCGGAGAGACTTTGGCAGGATCGAGTTCGGCGCGTGCGGCAAGGTCTTTCAGCATCTGGTAAAGCCGGATACGGCTGAGATGGCTCTTGCGGGACGGAAACAGGAATGCGGAATTTCCACCGCGTAGAGCCATCCAGCGGCCAATTGCCTGCTGCGCGCGGCGCGAGACAGGCACCATACGCTGTTGCCCGCCTTTGCCTTTAATCGTCAGGAACGGCGCATCGCGCGGCACGGCGGCAACCGGCAATGCCACCAGTTCGGTCGCCCGAAGCCCCGAGCCATAGAGCAATTCCAGCAGCGCCAGCATTCTGATCGCTGCCGGACGTTCACTCGCCGCCTCGCTCTCCGCCTGATCGAACAGGGCTTCCACCTCCGCATGGTTCAGCACCTTGGGCAAGGGGCGACGCGCCTGCGGGCGAGGCAATGCAACCGAAGGGTCATCCTGACGCAAGCCTTCATCTATACAGAAGCCGAAGAACTGGCGCAGAGCGGACACCTTTCGCGCCACGGTGGCCGGTGCAAGGTCTGCCCAGGCACGGGGAAGCTTGTCCAGATCGGACCGCGTCGCCCTGCTCAGGTCGCCAAGAACCGCCTCGCTACCTTCGAGATCGCGCCGATATGCTGCAAGTGTATTGGCGGCCGCGCCGCGCTCCGCGGCAAGCATGGCCAGAAAACTGTCGATTGCCCCCGGCATCGCGTCAGACGCGCGCGACCGCCTCCGCGGCGATCATACGTGCCTCGGCAGACAGTCCGGCAGCGTTCAGGGCACGCACGATGTGGTAGAGATGGCGCGGGGTCATCTGTTCCCAGCTTTCCCCCTGCATCCCCAGCCCGGCCAGAAACGCCACCAGCGTGGCATTGCCCAGTTGTCCGGCCCGATCGATCTTGTCACTCCACGCGCTGCGCCGCGTCAGATTCACGCCAACACGCTCGGAGAAGTCCGCGATATCATCTCCGTCGACCCGGCCCAACCCGGCCAGCCCAGCGAGAAGGAATGCCGACTTGCGCATATTTGTGCTGCCATCCTCATCGAGAAAGCCATTCAGTGCGCCGCGTTCGACTGCTCCATTGAAATTGGGCTGTGCCAGCGCCAGCAGCGCCCAGGCATCACTGCCTTCGGACACGACATCGCCCCAGCGCAGGGCATTGCGATCAAGCCCGGCGGACAGCATCGAGGCAATCAAAGGGGCGGCATCTCCGGCCATTTCCTCTCGCACCGGCAGGCGCGCCGCGGCATATGCGGTCAGGACAAGGCGACCATAATCGCGCCTCTCTCCCCATAAGCTGCGCATCGCCTCCAGCCGCTGTTCCGACGTGTTCGCAACATAGGCTTCGCGCAATTGCGCGGCCAACGCTTTATCCGCTGCCTCGTAACTATCGCTGGCCCAAAGCTGCGAATAGAGATCGACCATGGCGGCCGCGCTGAGTACGCCCCGCTTGCCCGCAGTATCGGCCACCTGTACGCGTTGCAGCAGCGGTGTTGCAGGGATCAGCACGTCGGAAATATCATAGGCCGGGCCAAGGCCATTGCGCAGCCCCTCCGGCACATCCTCGCCCACCGCGCGGGCCATGGCAAAGCGCCAGGGGGTCAGCTCTTCCACCCCGTCCCACTCGATATTCACTGCCCGGCCGCCATCGCCTGCCGCACCGGCGTAGCGTTGCGCCAGGCGAACATCGATCTCTTCCGCCAGGCCTGTGCCAAAGGCGCGCTGCAGGTTGCGATCCGCACTGCGCGCTTCGCCAAGGTAGGCCGAGCAGATCGCCTGCAGCAGCTCCCATTCGGGCGTGTCGGCAAGATCGCCTTTCAGCCGCGCGACTGGACACATACCGAGCACGTCTCCGGTGGCGAGGTAGGCATCGAAAGCAGCGGACGCGAGCGCCGGATTGTATTCCGACCCGTCGATATCCTGCACGAAAGTGCGCGCGACGGCCCCTTCACCCATATTGGCCAGCGCGCGGGCACGCAGGGCCGCGAAAGCCACCGGATCAAGACCTTGCGGCGCGTCCAGCCGGCTGGCGAGCGCGCGGCGCATCAGGATATGGCCCCAGCGAGACACCACCGGGCCATCGCTTGCCCGCAAAGCAGCGACAATCAGGCGCGCGGGCTGGTTGCGCAGCGATGCGCGCGGGAAACCACCCTCGCTCTGCGCGACGATGCCGACGCCTTCCACCGCACGGCGCGCGGCTGCGGGAATATCGAACTTCGGGCGCAGGCCGAGCAGTTCGTTGATCTCGTCCTCATCCATCGCTTCCAGTTCTGCCAGAGAGGGAAAGTCCGATGGAAGGGTGATCCCGGCGCCGCCCGCGGGCGTCGAGGCGGCGGAATTACCGGGAATTGGCTGCACGACTTCGCCGCCGCCGCTGGGGGCAGTAGGCGTGGAAGGCTGCGAGGGCGCCGCCGTGCGCGTGGGCGTTGGTGTCGGCGCAGGCTGCTGCTGCGGCGGTGGATCGCGGAACATCGGCGGCAAAAGATCTTCCGGACCACCTGCAAGCGCAAGAGAAGACGAGAGCGCCAGTCCGGCAGCGGTTACGAAGAAAACGGCGCGCTTCACGAATTGCCCTCCGGCAGCGAAACGGGTTCGACGATCAGGCGCTGTTCCTGACGGCCGCCGTCGTACCAGGCCACGCCCAGCAGCACGACCAGTGCCAGCACCACAATTCCCACAATAGTCATCCGTCGTTTCGACACTTTTGCAAAAAGCTTCCCTTGGCCACCGCAAAGCGGCTCATGCTTGCCAGCGCGGTTAGCCCAACTATAGGCCTTGCGGCAATGACCATTGCCACGCCCTCACCCGATGATGCGACAATCCGCGACATTCGCCGCCGGATCACGCGCCCGATCGTACTGGTCGGCATGATGGGCGTGGGCAAAAGCACCGTGGGCCGCAAGCTGGCAAACACGCTGGGCATGGGTTTTGTCGATGCCGACGATGAAATCGCCGAAGCTGCGAACATGTCCATCCCCGAAATCTTTGACCAGTTCGGCGAGGCGTATTTCCGTGACGGTGAACGCCGCGTGATTGCGCGCCTGCTGGAAGACGAGCCCGGGGACCGCGTGATCGCCACCGGTGGCGGGGCATTCGTACAGGACGAGACCAGGCAGATCATTCTCAACGGGGGAATCGCCGTGTGGCTGGACAGTGACATCGATACGCTGGTGGAACGCGTC
>MDTG01189660.1_pt1 | contig 10941 bp, 10 predicted proteins | sample 811421 | NCBI WGS metagenome assembly MDTG01 (sample SAMN05326645, study PRJNA326480) | marine metagenome | isolation source: seawater | place: Pacific Ocean: South East | collected 2011 | reverse complement strand
TGGATCTAATTCTAAATTAATAGAGATTGGATCAAATGACGGAACATTTTTAGAAAATTTTAAAAATACTGATACAAATTATGTTGGCTTTGAACCTTCAAGCAATGTAGCTAAAATTGCAAATAAAAAAAATATTAAAACTCTTAACAAATTTTTTAATATAAACAATATTGAGTATATAAAAGATTACATTGGTAATACGGATGTTATATGTGCGTCTAATGTAATTTGCCATATTCCAGATTTAAAAAAACTAATACAAACAATTGATAAGCTTCTTAAAAAAAAAGGTGTATTTATATTTGAAGAGCCATATCTAGGATCAATGTTTGAAAAAGTTTCATACGATCAAATATACGACGAACATATTTACATGTTTTCTGTAAGTTCTGTAAAAAAAATATTTAAAAAATTTGACTTTGATCTAATTAATATTATTCCACAATTAACTCATGGTGGCTCAATGCGATATATAATTGGAAGGAAAAATTTCCACAAGGTGAGTTCAAACGTCGAAGAAACTCTTCTTTATGAGAATAAAAAAAAAATCGATGCGTTGGAATCTTGTATAAATTTTAAAAAAAATTGTGAAATTTCAAAAGATTTAATAAAAAAAAAATTGGATAATTTCAAAAATGCTGGAAAAAAAATTTGTGGTTATGCTGCGACATCAAAAAGCACAACTATTCTCAATTATTGTGGGGTAAAAAATAATTTAATTGATTTTATTTGTGATACTACTAAAGAAAAAATTGGCAAATATTCGCCTGGCGTGCATATTCCAATAGTTTCAATGGATCACTTTAATAAAAACAAACCTAACGTAGCTTATTTGTTTGCATGGAATCATAAAGATGAAATTTTTAATAAAGAAAGGGAATTCACTGAAAAAGGCGGTGAATGGTTTTCACATGTCACTTTATAAAAATAGAATTGTAATAACTGGTGGTAATGGAAGATTTGGTAAAATATTTAAAAAAAATCACTTGAAATATAAATATAAATTTTATTTTCCCTCTAAAAATGAACTAAATATTTTAAAATTTAGTACTATTAAAAAATATTTATCTAAAATAAAACCAAAATATTTAATCCATTTGGCTGGTCTCTCCAGACCAATGTCTATACATGAAAGGAATATAGCAGATAGTATAAATAAAAATATTATTGGAACGGCAAATATAACTAAAGCTTGCTCCGAAAAGAATATTAAACTTATATATGTGTCTACTTGTTATGTTTATCCAGGAATAAAAGGTAATTACGATGAAAATTCACCAGTGCTTCCGATTAATAATTACGCTTGGTCAAAGTTAGGTGGTGAAAGCTCTGTAAAATTGTACAAAAATTCACTTATTTTAAGAACTTCTGCAACCGAAAAACCATTTGTGCATAAAAGAGCTTTTTATGATTTTAAAACAAATTTTATATTCCACGAAGATCTGGTTCCTGGAATTATTAAAGTTTTAAATTTAAAAGGTATTTTAAATATAGGAGGAAAATCCCAATCTGTTTTTAAATTTGCTAAAAAGTTTAATCCAAAAATTAAAAAAGTTTCTGCAAGAAAACTACTTGGAAAAAAAGCTAGGATAAATATTACTATGAACATAAATAAGTTTAAAAATTATTCATGATAAAATTTTGGAGCTATAAAAGAGAATATAATATTATAAAATCATCTTTATTAAAAAGAATAGACAAATCAATATCAAGTGGAACTATTTTTTTTGGTAAAGAGTTATCAAGATTTGAAAAAAATTTTAAAAAAAAATATAAAACAAAATACGGCCTGGCCGTTGGTAGTGGCACTGATGCATTATTAATTTCATTGAAAGCCATAGGTATAAAATCTGGTGATGAAGTTATAACTGCCGCGAATACAGCAATTCCAACAATTTCTGCTATTATTAATTCAGGTGCAAAGCCTAGACTAGTTGATATAGGTGAAGATTATTTAATTGACCCTAATAAAATAGAAAAAGAAATAACATCAAAAACTAAAGTGATAATTCCGGTTCATCTATATGGTCAATCTTGTAACATGGATAGAATCTGTAAAATTGCAAAAAAATATAATTTAAAAATTGTAGAAGATTGTGCACAATCACAAGGATCTAGATATAAAGGAAAATTTACAGGAACCTTTGGCCAGTTTGGCTGTTTTTCATTTTATCCAACAAAAATTTTAGGAGCTTATGGAGATGGTGGATTTATTCTTACTAATGACTTTGCTTTGTTCAAAAAAGCAAAAAGAATTAGATTTTATGGAATTGAAACAGTTGAGAAAAAAAATAAATTTAAAGGACAATACTATTCAAACATAAATGGATTTAATTCTAGATTAGACGAAATTCAATCAACAATTTTAAATATAAAATTAAAAAATGTCGATACGTACATAAAAAAAAGAAAGGGCTTAGTTAAAATATACATGAATGAACTGAGCTCAACGAGTTTAAAACTTCCCTATGAGAATCCAAATTGTGAGCATGTTTATCATCTATTCACAATCTATCATTCGAAAGCAGAATTAATAATGAAAAAATTATTAAAAAAAAAGGTACAAACAAAAGTTATTTATCCATATCCTATACATAAAATGAAAGCTTACAAATATTTATCCAGTAATTATAAAAAATTAAAAAATTCTGAAATTAAGTCCAAAGGTATAATGTGTTTACCCTTGTACCCTGAACTAAATAAAAATGAAGTCAAAATTATTTGTAAAAAAATTAAAGATATAATTAAGAATATTTAAATGAAAAAACTAGATTTAGTTATTTTAGCTGGCGGCAAAGGTACCAGGATAAAAAAATATCTAAAAAAAAAACCAAAACCTCTGGCTATTTTTAACAAAAAACCATTCTTACAGTATTTGATAAATAACTTAGTGAAATACAATCTAGAAAATGTATTTGTATTAACCGGTTATAAATCAAGATCTATCTTAAAAAAATTTAAAGACAAATATTTTAATTTTACTCAGATAACTTGTATTGAAGAAAAAAAACTAATGGGTACTGGAGGAGCTCTTTACAATATAAAAAATAAAAAAATTAATGACTTTATACTTGTTAATGGCGATACTATTTTTAATATAGACTTAAATGAATTAATTAAATCATGTGATAAAAAAAGCTTAGGTTCTATAGCCATATGTAAAAACTTATCTTACAAATCAAATATTAAATTAAATGGACTAAAAATAAAAAATAAAAAAGTAATATACTCTTCTCAAAGTTCTTTTATGAATGGTGGTGTTTATTTTTTTAAAAAAAAAATATTGAATTTAATTAAAAACAAACCTCAATCTCTTGAAGACGATATTTTGCCAAATTTAATAAAAAGACGCAAAATCTGTGGTAAATTCTTTAACGACTTTTTTTTAGATATAGGTACACCAAAAAATTTTAATAAAGCAAGCTCTTTACTGTTAAAACATTTTAAAAAACCAGCCGCGTTTTTAGACCGTGATGGGGTTATAAACTTCGACAACGGATACATTCATAAAATTAAAGACTTTAAATTTAGACCTGGTGTAATTCAAGGTTTAACTTTTTTAAAAAAAAAAGGCTATTATATTTTCATAATCACAAATCAAGCTGGCATAGCAAAAGGCAAGTACACTGAGAAAGAATTTTTTATTTTACATAAAAAATTAAAAGCAAAACTTCAAAAAAAAAATATTTTTTTTGATGAAGTAAAATTCTGTCCATATCATCCCGATGGAAAAATAAAAAAATATAAAAGAAAAAGTAAACTTAGAAAACCAGGAAATTTGATGATTGAGAAGGTTAGATTAAATTGGGATATAAATATGAAAAAGAGTTTTATGATTGGCGATAAGGAAACAGACAAACTTTGTGCAAAAAAGAGTAATTTATATTTTGAGTTTGCGAAAAGAAATTTCTATAATCAAGTAAAAAATTTAAACAAAAAAATTTAATAATTATTAATTATTTTTTTACTATCAATTTCAAATAAAGTTTTAAGTTCTGATATTCCCTCATCTAGTGAGATTTTTGCTTTAAAACCCTTTTTCTCAATTTTTTTGTTGCTAACAAAGTAATCTCTTTTGTCTGGATCTCTTCTATTTTTGACTATATTTACTTTAAGTTTTTTAATCTTTTTTTTAATTTTTTTTGCTAACATTAGTTTACTTATATTTGCCGAAGAGAGCCCAAGATTGTATACGTTTGCTCTTAACTTATAAAAATTATTGATTGCATATATTATTGCATAAACAACATCTCTTATATGAATAAAATTTCTTCTGAAATGTGGTTCAAAGATTTTTAATTTTTTTGTTTTGACTGCTTTATAAACAAAATTATTAACTAACAAGTCAGTTCTCATCCGATAACTAAAACCAAATACTGTAGCCAATCTAAAGCATATTGAGTTTTTAAATTTTAATACTTCTCTTTCGGCATCGCATTTAGTTCTTCCATAAAGTGATATTGGTCTTAAAGGACTCGTTTCGTCACAAAATTTATTTTTTTCGCCTACTCCATATCCAGAATTAGTTGTCAAAAAAATTATTTTATTATTATTATTGCACAATGAAATTAGAGTTTTAATTGATTTGTAATTTATTGAAACAGCCTCTTTCTTTTTTTTATCACATAACGGTGCTCCAACTAATGCAGCTAAAGGTATTATATATTCATTTTTTTTTATCAATTTTTTCATGATTTTAATATCTCTTATATCTTTTTTAATAAGTTTAAAATTTCTGTGGTGATAGAGATGATTTAAAGAACTTTTTTCATACTTCATTAAATCTATAACGGATACTTCGTGTCCTAAATTAACTAAAGCTGTTGTTAACATTGAGCCAACGTATCCTCCTCCGCCTGTAATTAGTATTTTACTCATTTTAAAAAAACTGAATTTTTATCCCTTTTACTTAAAATTGGTTTTTTGATTGGCCATTTAATTTTAATTTTGGAATCATTCCACTTATAACTTTTTTGTTTTTTTGCATCAGAATATTGCCCTTTGTAACTTAGCTTATAGTGAAAGACACAATTTTTTGAAAGGCATAGGTACGCATTAGCATAATGCGGAGGTATTAAAACAGATTTAGGTTTGTTGTGAGATAAAGTAATTTTTTTAGTTTTTAGATAATTTTTATCATTTTTATTCACATTTATTAATGCCAAAATAACCTTTCCAAAAACACAGGTTACTAATTTCCATGACTTAAAATCACAATGAAAACCTCTAAGAACATTTTTTTTTGATATAGAAAACTTATCGTGATTAAATTTGATTTTTTTAACATCTCCTTTTCTCCAAGTAGTCCAATAATATCCACGTTTATCCTTAAAAGTAGAATTTTTTAAGATTTTAATTTTTAATGGCATTAAAACTTATATTTTTTTGGCAGCTTTTATAATATCTTTATTAGAAAGACCGTATTTTGTAAGCAAATAATTTCTCCCACCATTCTCAAAAATATAATTTTCTGGTAAGCATTTTGAAATAATTTTGGGAAAAAAACCTTGATCACTAAATCCCTCAAAAACACAAGAAGATAAATTTCCATTTGGACTTTGTTCGTCAATTACAATTATTCCCTTACATTTTTTAATTTCTCTAGGAAGAGCTTTTGGAAATGGTTTAGATCTAAATATATCTACACAAATAAACTTTGAGCTATTATTTTTATAAATTTCTATACAATTATGAATCATTTTACCGTGAGAAATAAGTGCTATTTTTTTTTCATTTGGTTTACCAAAAATTTTAAAACCTTTCTTGTAATCTATTTTGGTTAATTCAGGTGAAATATTAGGAAGAACCTCTCTATCTAGTCTAATGTATGAAAAATTTGGTCTCGTTAACATTTCTTGAGCAATCATTTTAGCTGAGTGTCCATCAGAAGGAGTGTAAATAGATGATCCAACAATTGATCTAAAACATGAAAAATCCTCTGTAGAGTAATGAGTTGGGCCAGCATCGGCATATCCAAGACCAATACCCACTGATATAAGGCATATGGGTAATTTCATTAAGCCAGGACCACATTTGGCCTGTTCAATAGATCTTAGAGAAAGAAATGGAGCCATAGCATAACAAAATACTTTATTTTTTTCTAAAGCCAGACCTGAGGCTATATCAATCATTGCTTGTTCTGAAATACCACAGTGTAGAAAATTTTTTGGAAATTTTTCTCTTAATTCATCTAATGCAGCAGCACCAAAATCTGCACTTAAAAAATAAATATTTTTATCTTTTTGTAATCTCTTTGTTATCTCTTTAATAAAAATATCTCTTTGAAGCATTAAGACAGCTCCTTCCTTGTTTTGTTAATTTCTTCTTCAGTCATTGAATTCCAATAGTGCCAATTTTTTTTATTTTCCATTATAGATGAGCCTTTTCCTTTAACAGTTTTTGCTAAAATGCAATTTACATCTGTGGTACTTTTGATTTTCTCAAAAGAAGAGATAAGTTCACTAAAATTATGCCCGTCTACCTCTAAACAGTTTACTCCTAATCCAGATATTTTATCTTTTATTGGATCAAGATTTAAGCAGTCTTGAGTATTACCAAGAATAATAAGAGAATTTATATCAATAATAATTTTTAAGTTTCCCAAATTGTTATGTTTTGCAAAAAGTAAGGCCTCCCAGGTTGATCCCTCGTATAACTCTCCTTCGCTTATCACAACATAAACATTTTTATCAATATTGTTTCTTTTATAATGAATAGCCATTCCAGCACCTACTCCAATACAATGTCCTAATGAACCAGAAGTTACATCTATTCCAGGTATTGAGATATTTCCAAAAACTCTTAACAAAGATTTTTTTGATCCCCATTTTTTCCATTCAGCTAATGATAAAACACCAAAATCTCTCAATATTGGATATAGTGTTGCAGTAGCATGTCCTTTGCTTATTAAAACTTTATCAATAAATTTTTTTCGTTTGTCATCAAAACGTACAAAACCTCCGTGATAAAGACACACAGCGATCTCTATCATTGAAAAAATAGATCCGGGATGTCCTTGTTTTAATGCAAGAAGCTTTTCGAACATCTCACGTCTGTATTTTTTTGCTAAATTTTCAAAATCGTTTATTTTCTGCATATTATTATGTTTCCTTTGTATGTCCTAAGATCTTTCTTTTTAAACTAATTTTAGTCATTTCAACAATATTTTTTGCAGCATCTTTACCAAATTTTGATGTAATTAGGTCTAAAAAAGGTTTGTGATTGTGATATTTTTTGAACGCCTCATCTCTTAAATGCAAAATCTCAGATGGATTCAAACTATCAGTTGGCAGAGGTAAAGTTTCATAGGAGTGGAAAGAGTAGCCTTCATAACTTCCTGGGAGTGCTGTATTTTTTTGTTTTGCATCTTTATATAATTGACTGCCAGGGAGTGCCATAGCTGCATAAGTGTTCCACCCAGCAGTACAAAGTTCTAGACTTAATTTGTAAGTTTTTTCAATTGTTTCTTTTGTGTCTCCGGGTAAACCATAAATATAATTAGCCATAACATTTATGTCTGCTTCATGAACTTTCTCAATTACATCCTTAACATCTACATCTTCAAACTTACCTTTTGCAACTTCTAACCTAACCTTTTTATCGCCGCTCTCTATGCCCAGACAAAGCCATTTGATACCAGCTTTTCTAACCAATTTTAAAATATCTGGGCGTTTAACGGTATCTATTCTGCTATAACTCCATAGTCTTAATGAGTCATCTTTATTTCTTAATGCCAACTTTTCACAAAGTGGGATGTAATATTTTGGATTTAGCAAAAACATCTCGTCAACTATCCTTATAGTCTTAACACCCATTGATATTAATTTATCAAATTCCTTAATAATAAAATCTGTAGACCAAAACCGCATATTGCTATATTCAGAAGCGACTCCAATCTCACTATTATTGTTTCTATTAATAAGGTTAATCATACAAAAATTACATTTAAAAACACAACCAAGACTCGTTTGGATACTTGCATATGGTGACCTTTTATTAAAATTATATTCAGCATGCCACATTGGTGATCTATACAAATCTAATGGTTTATTCTTGTAAGGCAAAAGATCCCAAGCATAACCAGGTAAATCTATATCCATTCTCTCGTTGGGAACCACTTTTTCTGGAGAATTTAGTAAAATTTTATTCCCATCCCTAAAGGCGATGCCTTTTATTGGTTTTAAATTGTTTGTAGTAATTGGATTTAATTTTAAAATATTTCTTAGTGAGTAAACACCCTCGTTTGTAAACACAAAATCAATATTTTTTTCTTTAATAAGGGTTTCTTTTGGTAATGCCTGTACATGCGAACCTATAAAAGATATAGGAATATTGATTTTATTTTGCTTCAAATAGTCAGAAACAAAAGTAGCTCCACTCATATTTGATGTACCAGCATTTACATTTTGACCATAAACTACAAAACATATTAATCTTGGAGACATTATTAAAATTCTTTTTAATATTTCATCTAAAGTTAAATTTTCAGCGTTTGCATCAATAATTTTAACATTAAAGCCTGCAGCTCTTGTTGACTGAGCCAATAACAAAGCCCATGTTGGTGGTTCGATAGCTGAATAAGTTTCTGAAAGTTTTTGATATGATTTTTTTGAGCTAGATGTTACTAAAAAACAACAATCAATTTTTTCAATATCTTCCATAGTATTTAAATATCTATTTTATTCAACAATTTACAAATTTTAAATATTTTATCTTTTTTTAAGCTTGGATAATTTCCAATGTAATAACCAAAAAAATGTATGTGTTCTACATTCCTAAATTTTTTAGGATTGAATTTTTTTAAATAATTACGTAAATATGGTTGTCGTAACTGATTACCTCCACCTGCGTTTCCTCTTCTAAACTCAACGCCATTTTTTTTCAAGATAGTTTCAAAAAGATCTCTTTTTTTTAAATTTTTTGTTTTAAGTATAAGAGGAAAAGCATAATTACTAGTTCCAATAGTATCAAAATTTTTCCAGTATTTTTTTTCATCGATTAATTTTAAAAATAATTTAAAATTTTTAGTTCTTTTAATATTGTTTTTATTTAATGATTTTAATTGATTTATGCCAATAACTGCACCAATTTCGTTATTTCTAAAGTTCAGAGTTGGGTATAGGAAAATAAATTTTGGGGATAGATCGTTATATTTTTTTATTATTTTTTTTTCATAATTTTTATCATCTACCTCTCTAACCATTCCATGTGATCTTAATATTCTTGACATTTCGTAAATTTTCTTACTATTAGTACATATCATCCCACCTTCGATTGTAGTTAAATGATGAGCATAATAAAAAGAAAAATTTGAAATTAGACCATAATTTCCTAATTTTTTACCTTTGAATTTTGCGCCATGACTTTCACATACATCTTCTATTAAATGAATTTTTCTTTTTTTTAAAAATTTCAATAGCTTACTATCGAGACCATTAAATCCTTGTGCATGTGTAATAAATACTGCGAGTGTTTTATTCGAAACTTTATTTATTATTTCTTCTGTATTCATCGATAAATTTTTAAAATTAATATCAACAAAAACTGGTTTGAAACCATTCATTATTACAGAATTTATATCGGACACCCATGTTAAAGCGGGAACAATAATTTCATTTTTATTTTTATTTTTATTTAAGTTTTTTAAAATCGAAATTGTAATAAAATTTGCAGACGAACCTGAGTTCACAAAAGTAGAATATTTTACACCAAGCCAACTTGACCATTTTTTTTCAAATTCTCTCACTTTTTTTGACTGGGTTAAAATTAAAGGTTTTGACTTAATGAGTTTCTTCAATACATTCATGTCTGTTTCTTGAAGATTATTATGCATTAAATTATGTTTAAAATTCATTTTGCTTTACTTTCCAAGTCATTAAATATTATTTGACTACCTTCGGATGTAAAAGAAAAAGGAACGTTTAAAATGTTTTTTGTATTTTTAAAAAATTTATTTTTAGCCTTATCTTTCATATACAGCAATAAAAAACCACCGCCACCTGCACCTAATAGTTTTCCTCCTAGGGCACCACAATTAATTGCTCGATTATAAAGTTCGTCTATTTTTTTATTTGTAATCTGATTGCTTAATTCTTTTTTTTCAAACCATGCTTCGTTTAAAAGTCTGCCAAAATCATCTATATCTCCGGAATTCAAAATATTTTCTGCAATTTTAACATGTTCTAATAATCTATTTATATTATTTTTTTTATCTTTATTTAATTTTTTGACATAACCATGGGCAATTTCATGTGCTGTGCGCTGAATACCTGTAAATATTAAAATTAAATTTCTGTTTAATTGATTTAGTTTATTGGCCTTTGCAATTTTTTTAACAATTATAGATTTATTTTTATTAAAAATTATTTTGTTAAAACCGCCATATGAGGTAGCAACTTGATCTTGGGAACCAACGACCTCTTTTAAAATTTTTTGTTCAATATATATGCTTTTTTTTGATAATTCAGATTTTGAGATGTTAATATTTTTAATTTTATATAAAGCCTTTAATAAACCTACAACAAAACAGGAGCTTGAACCCATACCGCTTCTTGCAGGTAAGTCTCCATCATAATGTATTTCTAAACCTTGTTTTATTTTAAGATAATTTAGTATACCTCTCACAGCATTATGATCAATTTCATTTATTTTTTTTACATTCTCTATCTTCGACCAAACAATTCTATAATTATGTTTAAAATAATTTGGCAAAAACCTACAAGATATATAAATATATTTGTTAATTGTTGTTGAAAGAACAACCCCTCCATTATTTTGGTACCATTGCGGATAATCACTGCCTCCTCCAAAAAAAGATATCCTGTAAGGTGTTTTGGTAATTATCATAAAATATTTAATCCATGGTAGCGGGGAGTGGAATCGAACCACCGACCTTTGGCTTATGAGTCCAACGCTCTAACCAACTGAGCTACCCCGCCATTT
>MDTG01046489.1_pt1 | contig 10941 bp, 5 predicted proteins | sample 811421 | NCBI WGS metagenome assembly MDTG01 (sample SAMN05326645, study PRJNA326480) | marine metagenome | isolation source: seawater | place: Pacific Ocean: South East | collected 2011 | reverse complement strand
TCCATTGTTTTCAAAAATCTCAATCGAGCCAGAATTCTTTTTAATCAATAAAATGTCAATGTCACCGTCACGGTCAAAATCCGCAGTTTTGGAGAAAGATGCATTAGCCAAATTGGTAACAGCAACCCCGTCTACAAATCGATTACTCGTAGAACCAGAATTCAGAGAAAATTCAATCGATTGGTTTTCCACAACCATGACCACATCGAGTAGCGAAGCCTGGCTGTCTTGGTCATTAACCTCAAAAGCTGAAACCGTAGGGGTATTTTCATCCACTGAAATCTGAGTGAAATTCGAACCGACCAGTGAAGGGGGATCATTCTCGTTGGTGATTAAAAGGTTAAACATTTGAGAAATCTCGTGAGTTCCATCTTTTATCTTAAAGGTCGCGGTGTAGTTGTTATCCAAATTGGTGTTGGTTGGATTCTCAAAATCAGGAGCGGAACTAAGGCTGACCAGACCAGTTGCACTGTTGACAGTAAAAAGTTTTGAGTCCTGTGATTGAATTGAGTATTCAAATACAGATGCATTGTTGTCGTCGGTAATATAGTCTCCCAATTTCAAGGAAAAGGAGGAATTGTTTTCCGGATGAGTCAGAGAGTAGCTTGAAGAACTTTTGAAAGTGGGAGCTTCATTGACATCAAGCACACTAACCGTCACCGTTTGAGTTGCAAAGCTACTTGAGTCAGTGGCATTCACTTCCACGATATATTCGTTCTGATTTCCGCTTGCCGTGGAATTTTCAAAGTCGGGTGCAGATTTAAAGGTTAAAACTCCACTGGTTCCTCCAATTTGAAACAATGCATTATCGGCACTTCCACTGCCAATGCTGTAGGAAATAGTGTTGGCATTAATATCTGAAGCAGTGGCACTGGCGGTGTAAACTGAAGTCTGATTTTCAGAAACTGAAACACTCGCGGAAGCTTGTCCGGACAAACTGGAAAAAACCGGAGGTTCACTCATATTGGTAACCCTAACATAGAGGGTGTAGGAGGAAAAAATGATGTTGTCGTCGGTGACCGTGACATTTATGTCATAAAGATTGTCTGTATTAGAATCCGTTGGATTTTCGAAGTTAGGAATCGATTTAAAACGGAGATTTCCGTTTGAATCCAAACTGAAATCATCCGAGTCTGTCGAAGACAGCCCCCAAGTGAATGAATTCCTTGCATACTCGGAGTCGTTCCCATCATTTGCCAAAAAAGTTCGAATTACATCAGAAACTGGGGTGTTTTCTGGCCAAGCAATTTCTTGTTTTGAATAACCCGAGCTATTTGAATCGGTGATAATTGGTGGGTCATTCACTGGCGAAATTTCTACCGTGACCGCAACGGTCAGGTTCATGTCGTCGCTATCTTCAATACGGACGACAAAAGAATCAGTCCCGAATAAATTGAGGTTTGGAATGTAGTTGATTGCTCCGGTGTACTGTTCAACAGTTGCCGTACCCTTGATTCCGTTCGTTTCAATAAACCATTCAAGATTACCAGCGTCAGGATCAGTGACATTGAGGTCCACCCATACGGATTCCCAACTTATTGGAATTTCGTCTTCTGAAATTGTCACTACCGGTGGAGAACCGTTCAAGACCGGAGCTTCCGGGGAATTTTGAACATTGATAACTAATGAATAAGAAGAACTCCCACCATACAAGTCGGCAACCGAAACATCTAAGGTAAATCGATTGGCAAGAGAATTAGTTCCATTGTAGACAGGAGCCACTAAAAAGTTCAAAACACCAAGTGAGCTAATTTCAAAGGAGGCGGCATCTGTTCCGCTCAAGCCCCAGGTAAGATAGGACTCATCGGTGAAATGTGTAGACCCGAGTCCTTGGTCCCTGAAATCACTGGCATTGAAGTCAATCACCTGAAGAATTCCTTCTTTATGGTCTATGGAACTATTAAATGGAGAAGGAGCAGTAATTTCTGGAGCATCATTGATTGATGACACATCAATTTGAATGGTTTGGTTATCCTCCAAACCACCGGCATCTTGGAAGACTACCGTAATGTACTCTGATCCGTTAATTTCTAGGTTTAGGTCAGCAGCAGGGACATAGGAAATACTGCCATTGAGATTACCAATTGTGACCACCGAGCCCTTGTCAGTAATCATACTTAGAGTGTTTTGACTGGTATTCTTATCATAAAGATACCACAAGATATTAGCACTGCTGTTGGTCTCAGGATCGACCGCAACCCAGGAAGGAGATAGAAAAGAGGAAGAGTTGTCCTCACTCATTGAAATAATTGGCGAGAAGGAATCAGTTTTCAGGTAAGGTGGCTCGTTAACATCTGAAAGAATAACCTGGATACCAAGGGGAGACGAAACGAGCGGACTCGTATGACTATCGGTCACAACAATGCTCAATTCAAAAGTTGCTTTACCATCCGCATCGACCGGAGAATCAAAATCCAAAGGGTTGAGCAGGGACAGTTGACCAGTACTGGAATCGATCTCAAAGTAATCGTTGTCCCCTCCCCCGTTGAAGGACCAGACATGGGACTGGTTAGTATCTTGGTCTGTAACATTAAAATCAGCAATCACAGTTCCGGCGGTGGAGTTTTCCTCCAAAGAGAAAAGGGCTGTATTACCCGTGGCCAAACTAGGTTGATCGTTGTCGTCTTGCAAATTCACAGTAATATTCAAATCACTTGGAATCATTCCCAAGTCTGTAGCTCGGACAATAAAATTGTAGGTGTTGTTGCCGTCGGTTGATGAATTTGATTCGAAATCAAGTGCGGAAACAAATGACAGAACACCAGTAGTTGAATTAATGTCGAATTTGCTCCCGTCGTCAGGATAAGATTGTGGCTGAATCGTAAAATTGTGAATGTCTCCAACATCAACATCTGAAACTGTTACCGTTCCCACAGCAGTTTGATTTTCATTTACGGAGTATGTACTGGAACTGGTAAAGAAAGCAGGCTCATAGGAATTGATGATTTCAATGGTAAAGTTTTGGTAAGCACTTCCGTTTCCGTCGGAGGCAGCAACGGTGACCTCATAATTATTTCCTTTGTTAAGGTCAGCTGGGTTTTCAAAATCAGGATAGGGGGATTTGAAAGTTAAAAATCCATCAGTGCTGTTGATTTCAAAAAAGTCTTTATCGTCCCCATGATGAATGGAATAGGTTATATTTCCACCATCCAAATCAGAAGCCAGTACTTGAATATTTCCCGCACTATTTTCGGACTTTTGCAAAACTACGCTGGTATTTCCATCGTATGTATTCGGATCGAAAACTGGCGGGTCGTCCGAGGGTGAGACCGTGACATTGATGTCAATGGTGTCGAAGAATTCACTGTCCGACACCTTGACCGTGAAAAAATCCAGACCATTGAATTCAGCATTGGGTGTGTAAGACAACGATGTAGGATCACTTACTGAACTAAAGTAGGCGTTACCATAAGTGGGAGCGCTTTGTACACTCCAAGACAAAGCCCCCCATTGGGAATTGGCACTGTAAATGTCTGGGTCAGTCGCGGAAAGTGTCACAGAGAACGAAGATGCATTATCCTCATACATTGGGACATTCATCGCGATGTCGCCCTGGTCAATCACTGGAGGCTCGTTGACATCGAGTACAAACAGCGAAAAATCCCGGGATACAGCTTGTCCTAAATTATCCGTCAGTGTTGCGGTAAATGAGAAATTACTGTCCAAGTCGAATGAAGCATTGGCCTCAAAATTGATATCGTCACTACTCGCAAAGGATAACTCCCCGGAACTGGAAAGGTTAAATCTACTTGAATCATCGCCTCCTGAGAGAGTCCAAGAAAGGGATGAGCCACTATCAAGATCAGTACCGGTAAGATAAATTGAGGAAGTATTGTTTTCGGGAATACTGGTGTGAGCGGTGTAGGTAATGACAGGGTTGTCATTGTCAATCGGGTTCACAATTACTCTGATGGTAATTTCATCCGAACTTGCACCATCACTTACACTAACGATAAATTTATCAGCGACCCCGGTTTGTCCGGTGGTGGGAGAGGAAGCGGTGTCTTGGCCCCAAATGTCCGCAGTGGGAGTGTAGACGATGGTGCAATTGTTGTTGTTGTCTGTAATTGTAGCCGTACCATTCCTCGCCGCGGAGGAAACACTCCATGTGAAGTTCGTCGAATCAATGTCCGATACAGTCAATGCGTAGTTTCCGCCGGTTGCTTCCGCCCATGAGGTTGGATTTTGATCTTCGTCAATCGTAACAATCAAATCAGAATCTCCCTGAACGATTTCCGGAGGATCATTTTTATCTGCTACCACAATGGTGATGGTCTGAGTATCGATCGATGGGGATTGAGAAGTGTGATTTGAATCGGTGGCTGAAACTTCGATCACATAAGTGTTATTTACTCCACCACTTTGTTGGGGAAATTCGTAATCGAAACCGGAAGATGAATTGAATATTATCTGTCCACCTAAATATTGAAATAAGGCAGCGTCAGCACCACCGGTGACATTAATGTCCGGATTTCCACCGTCGGCATCCGTCGCACTGGCCAAGGCGACAATAGTATCTCCTTCGTTCACATTATAGGTTACACTGACAGAAGAATTGTTGGATGTCGCCTGTCCTGTGGTTAAAACAGGGGCATCGTTGGTGGACGTAATTGGGATTGAGAGGTAATTGTTACTTGCATTGTCTTTGGTATGCTCAGTAACAACACCTGTATTTGCGTCAGTCCCATTCCAATCGACATAAAAGGTGCCGAAATAATCAGGAGAGCTTGGGTTGAAGAAGAAAGTGGCGGTGCTCGAAGTGGTTTGACCGCCAGTGGTTGCATTTAAAAAAGTTCCAACCACATTATTGGTGATTGAATCGTAAGGCGGGCGAAGAATTTTGTAAATCGAATATCCACTAGGCATTTCCACTTGAATATTCGTAGCACCTTCATTTGCACTGAATCCATTGGGTGTATATTGAGCAGACGCAATCGACCCGGCAAAAATAGGCAAGATTAAGCGTAAGAATTTAAACTTTTTGAACATTATTGGAAGGCTCATTTATGATGATGAGCAAAAAGGGATTTGCAACAACTTTTAAAAGTCGGTGGTCGTTGCGAAGTCTTAAGCAAACAATTTAAATCTTCGTTATTAAACAAAAAAAAGAATGACCATATTCGCTTGCCAAATTTCAATTCGCATTCGCATGCTAACGAAATGAAAAAGCCCGTTGATTTATCTTTTAGAAACCATGCGAAATACTGGCGTTCTAATATTAATATCCTGTCTATTATTCTGGCAGTATGGTTTTTTGTTTCCTTTGGCTGTGCAATCCTATTCAAAGACTTCCTGGATCAATTTTCAATCGGTGGTGCTCCACTCGGGTTTTGGATGGCCCAGCAAGGATCGATTATTTGCTTTGTAATCCTGCTGTTTTTTTATTCTTTCCTGATGAATAAATTGGATGAAAAGTACGGCTTTGTAGAGGAAGAATAATGGACCAAACCACTTGGAATTTCATCTTTATCGGCCTAACTTTTGGGATTTACATAAGTATTGCAATATGGTCGAGGGCTGGATCGACCAAAGAATACTACACCGCCGGAGGGAGTGTTTCTCCATTTGCCAATGGCATGGCGACTGCCGCCGACTGGATGTCCGCCGCCACCTTTATCTCGATGGCCGGGGGAATTGCCGCCGCTGGATATGGTGCGAGCAAGTTCCTCATGGGATGGACGGGTGGATTCGTACTATTGACTACCTTAATGGTTCCCTACCTTAGGAAATTTGGGAAGGCTACAGTCCCCGACTTTGTGGGCGATCGCTTTTATTCCAATGCTGCACGCTTGGTCGCAGTGGTTTGTGCAATCTTTATCTGTATGACTTACATCATGGGGCAAATGAGAGGGGTGGGCATAGTATTTTCAAGACTATTCGGTATCGAAATATGGTCGGGCGTTCTAATTGGTGGTGGAATCGTTTTTTTCTATGCCGGACTAGGCGGGATGAAAGGAATTACCTACACTCAGGTTGCCCAGTACTGCGTCATGGTCTTTGCCTACACCATTCCGGTAGTTTTTATTTCCATGATTATTACCGGAAATGCAATTCCGCAATTTGGACTCATTGGCAATTACATAAAGGAAGGGGCCGAACATTCAGTTCCCTTGATTGAAAAAATAAATCAGATTTCTCTCGATCTAGGATTTAAAGAATACACTGGAAGCTCTTCTAATAAACTCGACTTATTCTGCATAACCGCGGCTTTAATGATTGGAACGGCCGGACTCCCCCATGTCATAGTTCGTTTCTTTACAGTAAAAAATGTCAAAGCGGTCAGAAAATCAGCTTATTGGACCCTGAGTTTTATTGCCATTATATACTTAACTGCTCCCGCTTTAGGAATGTTTGCAAGGACCAATTTCATCGAGGAAATCAACCAGAAGAAATACCAAAGTGCTCCTGAATGGTTTAAAAACTGGGAGGCCCAGGGCATGATTGCATGGGTCGATAAAAACGGCGATGGCATCATGCAGTACCGAGCTGGAAATGTCTTTGCCGGGAAGCCCAGTTTTGAGGACATCAAAAGGTTGGAAAACGGGCCACGTCCAGTCACTAATGAGATTGATCGTTCTTCTGAAAATGAAGTTTATTACGACAAGGACATCATTGTGCTCGCCAATCCGGAAATGGCGGGACTGCCGAAGTGGGTAATTGCTCTGGTAATGGCGGGTTGCGTTGCTGCCGCTCTGTCCACTGCCGCCGGCTTGCTTCTTGTTCTTTCCACCTCGATCTCACATGACTTGATGAAAAAAATCATCAAGCCCAATATCACCGACAAACAAGAAATAAAATACGCCCGTATTGCTTCTTTTGGTGCCCTGGTAATTGCCGCATATTTTGGGATTAACCCACCCTCCAGTTTTGTTGCTAAGACCGTTGCCTTCGCTTTTGGTCTTGCGGCCTCCTCCTTTTTTCCAACTTTGATTATGGGAATATTTTCTAAAAGAATCAATAAACAGGGAGCCATCGCAGGAATGATTTCAGGCATTAGTTTTACCCTTGGTTACATTGTCTACTTTCAATTCATCACCGACAGTAAGGAATATTGGTTCGGAATTTCTCCGGAAGGGATTGGATTTCTTGGAATGTTGATTAACTTCGTCGTCGCTTTTGCGGTAAGTTCATTTACCCCCCCACCCCCTCTTGAGGTTCAAAAAATGGTGGAGCAGATTCGAATCCCAAAAGGTGCCGGGGAAGCAACTGGCCATTAATCGAGTATTAAAGACTTATCATTCAATCGCAGGAAATTTCTTTTTTTCATGGCTGTAATTTACTTTACAGCATAGATGATGAGATTTTAAACCCGTGATCTCTCTCTAAATTTCATACTATGATCCAAAGCAGAAGAAAATTCCTCGCCCAATCCAGTCTTTTCACCACCTTTGCGATTAGCGGGACCAAGTCGTCCGGAAAAATTACTGGAGCCAATGAACGAATCAACGTAGCAGTATGCGGAATAAAAAGTCGTGGAACCGCTCACATCGGTGGTCATGGACGACAAAAGAATGTTGCGATTTCCCATCTGGTCGAGCCCGACGCCAGGCTTCATCAAGCAAGAAGTAAATTTGTTCAGAGTAAATTCAAAAATACTCCCAAATGTATTCAGGATGTGCGGCGGGCATTGGAGGACAAAAATGTCGATGTCATCTCCATAGCCACGCCCAATCATTGGCATAGTTTAATGTCGATTTGGGCATGTCAGGCTGGAAAGGATGTCTATGTCGAAAAACCGCTTAGTCACAATCTTTTTGAGGGCCGACAACTTGTCAGGGCTGCAAAAAAGTATGGCAGAATTGTTCAACATGGCACTCAAAACCGTTCTCTTTCCAAATGGTCCGACCTCGCGAATGAAATTGCTTCCGGGAAGCGCGGGAAATTGGAAGTGGCCCTGGGGACTTGTCACAAACGTAGAAAATCAATTGGCTTCAAAGACAAAACAAATCCTCCCAGCGAATTGGATTTCGATGTTTGGACTGGGCCGGCTGCTATTGAAGACTACCACGAAAATTTAGTTCATTATAATTGGCACTGGTTCTGGAATTATGGAAATGGAGACATTGGTAACCAGGGAGTTCATCAAATGGACATCGCCCGCTGGATGATACCCGGAGCGGTATGGCCAAGCAAAATAGTTTCGATCGGCGGTCGCTTTGGGTACGAAGACCAGGGACAAACAGCCAATACTCAACTCGCGATTTTTGATTACGGTGAATCCTTGCTTGTCTTCGATGTTCGTGGCTTGGCGGGAGAATCAAATATGGGCGTGTCCAACCATGTTTATTTTGATGAGAGTAAGAAGCAAAAAATCTCGAAAAGTCATGGAATCAAGGGAATCAAAGATCCTTTGGCAGGACGTGGAGAAGTTGATGTCTTCGAAAACTTTATCCAAGCAGTACGCAACCGGAAAGAAAGTCATTTGGATGCCCATGTTTTCGAAGGCCATGTTTCAAGTGGACTCTGCCATTTGGCAAATGTCTCCTATCGACTTGGTGAAAAAACCGGTTTTTCAAATCAAAACAATTCATTCGGAAATAATCAGGCTGCATCGGAATATTTCGAGCGTATGAAGGAACACCTCAAAGAAAATGGTTTGAAGTTGAAAAATACCGACTATGTTGTTGGGAGAACTTTGGAATTCGACGGCACCACCGAGAAAGTGAAAGGTGATGATGAAGCCAATCAATTATTGTCCGCCTCCTATCGGTCACCTTATGTGGTTCCCGATAGTGTTTGAAAATAAAATTTTTGTGTTTGAGTGTCGAAGAAAAGTTTTCAGGTTTGATTATATCATCAATGAAATAAGGCTTTTTCAATGGTTGCTTACTAACTTAGGTTCTGCGTCCCAAAGCAAATATATTGGATACTTTACGGATTCTCCGAGGAAACATAAAATTCCGTAGTCAGTCTTCCACCAATTGGATGCATCGAAGACTTCATTCGCCGCACCTGCTCCTTCCACCTTGATTCCACTTCCGTTGAATACTTTATCAAAGGCCAACAGTGCACGTCGGGTATGAAACTCATCAGTCACGATAATGATTCGTTTCCATCCTTCTTTCAGTCCCATTGCCAGTGCATCTTCCGCTTCATCAAAAGTGGAAGTCGCACCACCGGTCAAAGAGGGAAGAATGCTCCAATTTACATCAAACTCCATCCTTTTCGAAACCGCTTGGGCATATTGCAAATGACTCAGTTCAAGCTTTGCAAATTCGCCGTTTTTTGGTTTCTCCGCAGTTACAAAAAGACGAGGAGCATAGCCCTGGTTCCAAAGGCGAAGTGTTTCAGGAGTCCTCGAGGTTCTTCCCCCGGACAGACAAATTATCGCATCTGCTCCCTTAGTCGCATTTTGTACGCTGAAAAAATGGGCGTATGCAGTTAACAGATATGGATGAAGTAAAAATAAAAGCACAAAAAGAGCTAATAAAGTACCGAGGGTCCACAAAAGCTTCCGAACGAAATTCATGCCTTTATCTTTAATATTCCTTCGATTTCAACGGCGGCACCAGCGGGTAGTGCCGAGACTCCACAAGCACTCCTTGCTCCGACTCCCCGACCCTCTCCCCAAATCTCGAGCAAGAGTTCACTGCATCCATTAATTACCTGTGGGTGCTGGGTAAAACCTGGACCCGTATTGACCATGCCGAGTATTTTCACAACTTGGGTCACCCGATTCAAACTACCCAGTTCTTTTCGAAGAGTAGCCAATACATTCAATCCCACTTGTCTGGCAGCATCCACCCCCTCTTCCAATGACAAATCAATACCTACTTTTCCTGCAACTATTGATCCATCTCCCGCGATTGGCAAGTGCCCCGAGAAATAGGCCAAGTCTCCCACTACAACCAAGGGTTTATACAACCCAGCAGCTACTGGGGGACTGGGTAGTTCTATTTTTAAAAATTCAATTTTCTCTTCAGCATTCATATTTATGGTTTGTTTCATCATAAACTCGTTAAAGGATCAATCCTAGGAAGAAAAAATTTATAATTGCACTTCTTTTATAATTCCTTTCGAACTTTGAATAAATGATTTTGAAGATGTCATCCGTCGTGAAGAAATCTTCAGATTCCTAACTTCTATGCGTGAATCTAAAAAAATCTCCACCAACGATTGAAATTATAACCTATACCAATTCATTCCCGCTGGTTGATGAAACAAACGATTCTCACTTTTTACCAATTTACTGACTTTCCTGATTACAGGGACTGGAAGCCCATTTTGGAAGACCTTGGCATCGAGCATGATGTTTTCGGTAGTCTGGTGCTGGCAAAAGAAGGGATCAATGCAACTATTTCAGGTGGAGAGTCTTCGGTTCATGCATTTCTTGAAAAAATTAAAGAAGATCGACGATTTAAAAAAATTAAACCTCGAATTTCACAATCTGATCGAACGACATTTTACAGACTGAAGATATTTCTCAGGAAAGAAATTGTAACTCTTGGGGACGACACTATCAATCCCTCAAAAATCGTCGGGGAATATGTCGAACCCGAGGATTGGAATGCTCTGCTCGAGGATCCCGAAATCACTTTGGTCGATACAAGAAATGATTATGAGGTTGCAATGGGAACCTTTGAGGGAGCCATTGATCCCAACACCAAAACTTTTCGAGAATGGCCAGAGTTTGCTGAAAATTCTCTTAAAAAGAGAGGAAAGGAAAAAGTTGCAATGTTTTGCACGGGTGGAATTCGCTGTGAAAAAGCATCTTCCCATCTTTTGGAAAATGGATTCAAAGAAGTTTACCTTCTCAAAGGGGGTATTCTTAATTACCTTGAGAAAATTAAGTCCAACGAAAGCAAGTGGCTGGGAGAGTGCTTTATTTTCGACCATCGAGTGTCTGTGGTGCATGGATTGGAGGATGGTCAAACCAAGCTTTGTTTTGGATGCAGGTGGCCTCTGCAGGAAGAAGATCTCTCCTCCCCCATCTATGAAGCT
>MDTG01269150.1_pt1 | contig 10942 bp, 10 predicted proteins | sample 811421 | NCBI WGS metagenome assembly MDTG01 (sample SAMN05326645, study PRJNA326480) | marine metagenome | isolation source: seawater | place: Pacific Ocean: South East | collected 2011 | reverse complement strand
TAAAAGGATGACAACTAAAAATTCGCTTTAATCCCAGATATGATCCACGCACGGCACCATGTTTTTTTACGCATCCAATAAAATAATTTGAGCATGTAGGGTGATGGCGACAATTTTGTCCTAAAAATGGAGAAATGGTCAGTTGGTAAAACTTAATTATATAAATAACTAATTTATTGATTAATTGCATCTTGTTTTTTATAAATTATGTCAAATAAAGTTAACAATTCTATTTCTAATTCATTAAAGTCTATAAGTATAGTTTTATTATAGATTATAATAATTTTGATGGGAACCTGGATTAAATCATTAATAAATAGCTTGTTTTTTTTATAGCATTCTCTTATAATCCTTTTTATATAATTTCGATCTACGGCTTTTTTAATATTTTTTTTAGGCACCGAAATTACTAATTTTATTTTTGATGACTGAATTTGAGAATTAATCCAAATAACGGTTAGAGATTGACTACGTAACTTTTGACCTGTTTTATAAATATTATTAATAGATTTTTTTGACAAAATTCTTTCGTCTTTCAAAATAGTAAGTTTCATTTTAAGATGGTTAATTATTTTGAAAGATAGTCATCTAATGCCATACTCATAGATGGATGCTTTTTATTTGGTGCAGCTATATCAACATTCAGTCCAGCGTCAATGGCTGCTTGTTCTGTAGATTTTCCAAATACAGCAATTTTAATATTTTCTTGTTGAAAATTTGGAAAGTTATGGTATAATGAATCAATATCTTTAGGACTGTAAAAAACCAAAATATTAAAAGAATTTATTTTCATTTTTTCCAAATTAGTTGGAACAGTTTTAAAAAAAACACCTCTTTTATAATTTATTTTACTTTCATCTAGCGCAGTAATAAAATCTTCTTTAATAAAATCAGATGAAACTAACAAGAAGTTGTCACTTTCGTGTTTTTCCATCAATTCAATTAAATCTTCGTAACTATTATTTGCAGAATATATTTTTCTTTTTCTATATGCAATGTATTTTTGCAAATAATAAGATACGGCTTCAGAAATACAGAAGTACTTTAATGAGTTAGGCACTGTAATACGCATTTCATCACAAATTCTAAAATAATGATTAACAGCATTGCGACTAGTTAGAATTAGGGAATTATATTTTGGTATACTTATTTTTTTTATTCGGATATTTTTAACGGTTTCTCCTTCTATTTGCAAAAATGGGTTAAATGTAATGTTAACATTTCTTTTTTTTGCCAAATCATGAAATGGGGAATTTAAATTCCCAGGAACAGGCTGGGATATTAAAATTTTGATTTTTTTCTTCACAATACAATCAAATTTTGGTGTTTTTAGTGTATTATCGCTAATAGTTTAAAAAAACCTATATATGGTAATACTTCAAGTCCACAAAGGTACAAAATATTATAAAAAATAAAGTTAATCTTAAATAGATTTAATCTTTTAAGTATAATAATCTTTAGTAAAAGATAGCATAATGCAAATAAATAAAAGACATATATTGAGCCACTTAATAGTAATTCCCCCCCATTATAATAAGAAATAAATAAAATAACGGGCAAGAATATTAAACTTAACAAAAATAAACTAGTTTCATATTGATCACAATATCGCTTTCCATAATCGCTTAAATCAAATAGATTTCCTATAATTCTAGTTATTATTAATCTGAATGAGTAAGTCAGTATTAAACAACAATTTATTTTACATAATATATAAAATGACATGTTATGTCCGTGATTTGCAAATACGAATAGTGAGACTATAATGGAAACAATAAATAGAGTGTTAAGAAAAGTACAGAAAAGATACAATAATGGTGTATTCCTGTGGTAAGTTATATTATATCTTTGATTGATGAATAGTTCTAATAATAATAAAATGCGTTTTTTGTCTATAAAAAATATTATTGAGAATAATATGGTTGACAAAAAAAGTGATAATGTATATATGTCATGTAAATAAATATCCATATTAAAATATGTACATAATTAATATTATTCTATAAAGCTAAATTATTATTTTTGCTTTCAAAAGAAATTCCATATGGCTAACCAAGATAATTTTAAATCACCAGACTATTATTTATTAGACGAGTTGTTATCAGATGAGCATCTTTTAATACGAAAATCAATACGTGAATTTGTTAAAAAAGAAATTTCACCGATAATTGAAGAGGCATGTCAAACATGTGTTTTCCCTCACAAAATACTTCCACAATTAGGATCATTAGGTTGTTTTGGACCTTTTATACCAACTCAATATGGTGGAGCAGAACTTGATCAAATATCTTATGGTTTAATTATGCAGGAATTAGAAAGAGGCGATTCAGGCATCAGATCTACTGCATCCGTTCAATCGTCTTTAGTTATGTTTCCTATATTTAAATATGGCACAGAAGATCAAAGAAAAAAGTATTTAAACAAATTGGCTACAGGAGAAATGATGGGATGTTTTGGCTTAACAGAGCCGAATCATGGCTCTAATCCAGGGGGTATGGAAAGCAAGTTTAAGGATATGGGAGACCATTTTTTACTGAATGGATCGAAGTTATGGATTTCTAACTCCCCATTTGCTGATATTGCTATAGTTTGGGCCAAAAATGACAATAATAGAATTCAAGGTTTAATTATTGAAACTCAATGGGATGGGGTTTCGGCACCAGAAACACATAATAAGTGGTCATTGCGTGGATCTGTAACAGGTGAACTTATTTTTGATAACGTGAGAGTTCCAAAATCAAGTTTATTGCCAGGTAAAGACGGTTTAGGAGCCCCTTTAGGTTGCTTAGACAGCGCTAGATACGGAATCGCTTGGGGAGCAATAGGTGCGGCTATGGATTGTTATGATACGGCCTTAAGGTATTCTTTACAAAGAGAACAATTTGGAAAACCAATTGCTGCTTTTCAACTTCAGCAAAAAAAATTAGCAGAAATGATCACAGAGATAACAAAAGCGCAGTTTTTAACATGGAGATTAGGAGTTTTAAAAAATGAGAACAAGGCTACTACCGCTCAGATCTCTATGGCTAAGAGAAATAATGTGGCTATGGCTTTAAATATTGCTCGTGAATCTAGACAAGTATTAGGAGCTATGGGAATTACAGGCGATTATTCTATTATGAGACATATGATGAATTTAGAGTCAGTAATTACTTATGAAGGGACACACGACATTCATTTACTGATTACAGGTCATGATATTACTGGTATTAGTGCGTTTAAATAATTCGTAATTTTTTTACGCTTCACAGCTTTCGCAAGACTTCTTTTGTTTAAACTTTTGTGCAGCGTTCATGCTGTGCTGATAGTACAGGGACTTTAAACCTAGCTTCCAGGCAGTAATATAAATTTTATTAATTTCCATTGCTGACATATCTGGATGAACCATAATATTTACAGATTGACCCTGGTCTATATAGTTTTGTCTATTTGCTGCTTGATAAATGATGTCCATTTGATCAATTTCTGAATATGTTTTGAAAACATTTTTTTCTTCTTCTGTTAAGAAATCTAAATGTTGCACAGATCCATCATAATCCCTAATACTTCGCCAGACCTCCTTTGTGTTTTTCCCTTTTTTATCTAGCAATTGCACTAAAAAAGGATTTTTAATGGTCGTTTTTACTTTTGCAATATCTTTTACATAAATATTAGACCATATAGGTTCAATTCCTTGAGAAACCTGACCCAATATAAAGGCAGATGACGTTGTGGGAGCAATTGCATTTAGTGTGGTATTACGCCTGTCGAGACCTTTTAAAACTTTTGGCTCACCAATTATATTAGCTAATTCTTTTGAAGCTTTATATGATTGACTTTTAATAAACTTAAAAATTTCAGTATTTAAATTAAATGCTTCTTGGCTGTTAAAAGAAAGCATTTTAGATTGTAATAATGAGTGCCAACCTAACACCCCTAGACCTAAAGCACGGTTTTCTTTTGCAAAGTTATATGCGCGCTCCATGAATAAGAATGTTTGTTGATCTTCTCGGCTTTCAGAGTCTCGATATGCTTCCAACTTCTCAGTAAATTCTGTAATTACTGCATCTAAAAAATATACCATTGTTTCAACAGCATCGGTATTCTTCCATTTGTCATAGTGTAATACATTTAGTGATGAAAGAACACATACAAAGGACCAATTATCATTTGATGGTAACATAATCTCAGTACATAAGTTACTGGCATTTATTTGATAGTCACCTTTTTTATAAACATCAGGGGCCCCATTATTAGCATTATCTCTAAAGAATATATATGGATATCCTATTTCTCCTCTTCTTTGGATAACTTTGGCCCAAATATTTCTTTTTTCAACATCACCTTGAATCATTTCGGTCATCCATTTATCTGTTACGGTTACTCCATGTGTTAGTTCTTGTATAGGATTCCCCTCTGTTCCAATGTCTAAAAATTCAGAAATATCTTTATGTTCAATTGGAAGATATGGAGAAAACCGTCCTCTCCGCACAGAGCCCTGGCTTACAACATCAACCATGCTTTCAAAAAGTTGCATTATATGAACGGCTCCAGAAGCCTGTCCGTTATTTTTTACAGCAGCACCACGATGCCTTATGTGTCCAAAGTATCCTGATGTTCCTCCACCGAGTTTAGACATCATGCCGACTTCAGATTGAGTATATAAAATATTTCCCATATCATCAGAAACATTTGATCCAAAGCAACTAATAGGGAGACCTCTTTTTTTTCCAAAATTAGACCACACTGGTGAAGCTAGCGAGAAAAACCCCTCTGACATGTAATGATAAAACTTATCACTATAACCGGGTATTTTTAGAATTTGCTCTGCTCTATTTGCAATTTCTCTGATTCTATTTTCTGGGCTTACTCCAGGAGCAATATATCCTGCAGCTAAAAAATCCCGACTATGCTGAGTTAGCCAACGAAAGTTATTTTTTTCTTTTTGGTTTTTATTTAATAATTGTTTTTTTCGTGCATGTAATAGCTCTTCTTTACTTAACTGGTATTGATCCGTCTCCTTTGTTTTATGTATAGTTGGCTTTTTCATATTATTTAAGATATTTTTCGATAGATTCATCTTTAACAAAAAGATCGTCACCGGTTATACTTTGTGTACGTTTACTATAATTAATAGAGCGCTTAACAAAGAAATCACCATGCTTTGTTCCTATAATTTCATCATTAAACCATTCAGTTTTAGACAATAAGTTTTCATCGGTTTTAAAAATTTTATTAACTCCAATACTTTCAAGAGACCTATTAAATCGATCTTTGATAAACTCGTTAATTTCTGATTTAGGTAAAAAATCTAATTCTCCTTCTTCAAAAATCCAATCAATAATTGCACTCTCAGCTTCAAAGGCTTTTTTGCACATGTCTTGGATTCGGTTTTCATAGTCTTCATCAAACCATTTAGGATTTTCAGTTTTAAGTATTTTAATTAAATCTATGCCAAAGTCCCCATGAATTTGTTCTTCTTTAGATGTCGCTTCTACAACATTGGAAATTCCTTTAAGCATATTTTTGTGCTTATTGAAGGCCATGATGATTAGAAATTGGGAAAATAAAGAAACGTGCTCAATAAATAATGAGAAAAGTAAAACGGATTCAGCATAATCTTGATTATTTTCACTTTTTGAATTTGACAAAGCGGTTTCGAGGTATTTTACACGCTTCATGATTACAGGCTTTTTTTTCAGAGCTTCAAATTCATTGTTAAGGCCTAGAATTTCTAACAAATGTGAATATGCGTCGGCGTGTCTAACTTCGCTTTCTGCAAAAGTGGCACCAACAGAACCAATTTCAGGCTTAGGTATTTTGTGAAAAATATCACCCCAAAAACTTTTTACTGCAACTTCAATTTGTGAGATGGCAAGCATTGTATTTTTAATAGCACTACGCTCATGATTGGAGAGACTAGTTTTAAAATCTTGTATGTCACTAGTAAAATTAAACTCAGAATGAATCCAGTATGAGTGTCGGATTGCGGGAACATATTCGTATAATTCAGGATATTCATAAGGCTTTAAATTGACACGTTTTTCAAACATATCTCTTTGTCTCTTTGTCGCTTGAGTATTTCTATATAATATATATGCTTTTGCAACATCTAAGAATTTACTTTGCATCAGCTTATGCTCTACTAAGTCTTGAATTTCTTCTACGTTGGGAACATAGTTCGGACTTTCTTTTTTTCGGCTTAACAGCTCTCTATATACATCCATTGAAATATCTTCAGCATCTTTTACATCACCATTTTTTACGGATATCATAGCTCTTAAAATAGCATCTGTAATTTTTTCAAGCTCAAATGGTTTTTTGGCAAAGTTCCTCTTAAAGATATTTTCAATCTGTATATTTTGCATAGTTATAATTAACAATTATGTATATAATATTTTTTTGGGGGTGAGCAGACCACAAGTTGTTTTATGTGTATGCTGTCGACAAAGATTTAATTTTAAATTAAAATTTACAATAGAGAATTCAAAATATATTTATTTAGTTTTTAACAACGATTGTTATTAACTTTTTTATAATAGATTTACAACGTAAAATTTTCATAATTTAAATAAATATTTGATGATAAAAAATTCTGTTTTTTAGGTCAAAACAATTATTATTATGTAAGTTAATCAATACTAACGAGAATGTGTATAATTTAAATTAATGTTAATATGCAAGATCTAAAAAAGATTATAAGTCATTGTAAAGAATATGGATTTATATTTCCATCTAGTGAAATATATGATGGATTATCTGCCATTTATGATTATGGACCATTTGGTGTAGAGTTAAAGAACAATATTAAAAAGTATTGGTGGAAGTCCATGGTTCAGGAGAATGAAAATATTGTAGGTATTGATTCGGCAATTTTCATGCACCCCTTAATATGGAAAGCTTCGGGTCACATAGATGCATTTAATGACCCTTTGGTAGACAATAAAGATTCTAAAAAACGGTATAGAGCTGACAATTTAGTTGAAGATGAAATGGAAAAGTATCAGCAAAAAATTGATAAAGAAATAAAAAAAGCTGAAAAAAGATTCGGCCCAAATTTTGATTTGGAACAGTTTTTGGCTACACATCCTAGAGTTGTTAAGTATACAAAAAAAATAGATGATGTTAAATTAAAACTAAGCACGGCACTAGTAAATAATAATATGTTGGACATTAAAGCAATCATAGAAGAACTTGAGATTCGATGTCCAGTTTCAGGCACCTCCAACTGGACAGATGTAAGGCAATTTAATTTAATGTTTGACACTAAAATAGGTGCTGTTAGTGATGATGCCAGCAAATTATATTTGCGCCCTGAGACGGCCCAAGGTATATTTGTAAATTTTTTAAATGTTCAAAAAAGTGCAAGAAAAAAAATCCCCTTTGGAATAGCTCAAATTGGTAAAGCTTTTAGGAATGAAATTGTAGCTAGACAATTTATTTTTAGAATGCGAGAGTTTGAACAAATGGAAATGCAATTTTTTGTTTTACCAGGAGATGAGCTGAAATGGTATAGTTACTGGAAAAATCAAAGAATGAAGTGGCATAAAAATTTAAATTTATATCACGGTGATTATAAATTTCATGATCATGTCAATTTAGCTCATTATGCCAATGCTGCTTGTGATATTGAATTTAAATTTCCAATAGGTTTTAAAGAATTAGAGGGGATTCATTCACGAACAGACTATGATTTGTCACAACATCAACAATTTAGCAAGAAAAAATTGTCATATTTTGATGTAAATACGAATAAAAGCTATGTCCCTTATGTAGTTGAAACTTCAGTGGGGCTAGACAGGTTATTTTTATCTGTTTTATGTGGTTCTTTTATAGAAGAAAATGTGCAAAATGAAACAAGAATAGTTTTGAAAATACCACCACACTTAGCCCCTGTAAGTGTTGCGGTTTTACCCTTGATAAAAAAAGATGGATTAAGTGAAAAAGCCCGCAAGATATATGATGATTTAAAATTAAAATTTTCTTGTCATTTTGAAGAAAAAGATTCAATAGGCAAACGATATAGAAGGCAAGATGCTATCGGAACACCAATTTGCATTACAATTGATCACGAAACTTTAAACGACAATAATGTTACATTGCGGGATAGAGACACAATGGAACAAAAAAGAGTATCGGTAGATAAATTAAAAGAATATATTATAGAGACGCTTGATATTTAGACTCTACTTGCTTCCAATCAACTATATTCCAGAAGGCAGATATATAATCCGGTCGTCTGTTTTGATAATTAAGATAATAGGCATGTTCCCACACATCTAAACCTAAAATAGGTGTGCCCTCACAATCACTATTCTTCATCATTGGGTTATCTTGGTTGGCAGTTGAACAGATACTTAGTGCACCATTTTTTGCACACAGCCATGCCCATCCAGAACCAAAGCGAGTTGCAGCAGCTTGATTAAATTTTTCTTTCATAAGATCAAGGCTTTCAAAATACTTATTTATCAGACTTATAAAATCGTTAGATGCTTTTTGTGGGTTTGGATTTAAAATTTCCCAAAAAAGACAATGATTATAGTATCCTCCACCATTGTTTCTAATTGCATTTGGTAAATTAGGATTTTTTAAAATTTCTTCTATTGATTTGTTTTCGAATTCAGTTCCTAAAACAGCATTATTTAAATTATTTGTATAGCCCGCATGATGTTTTGAATGATGTATTTCCATTGTTTTTGCGTCGAAGTGAGGCTCTAATGCATTGTAGTCGTAATTTAATTTTGGTAGTTCAAAAGCCATAATGTGATATTTTAATTTTTAATCAAAGATAATGAAGTTGAAATAATTTCATCAGTTTGGTTTAAAAATATTTGCATTTCTTCCCATCCCCAGTATTGACGAATAATCAAAGCGCTAAGTCTGTCAATAATATGAGATTTATAATTATCAAATTCGTCGTTTAATAGAGTCATGTTACTATTACTTAATTCAGATGTAATCCAATTATTTATTTTCAGTAACATGTTATTTTTTTCAAAATCAGACATCTTAAATTCTATTGACTGTAAGTTTGACATTTTATATCGATAATTATCTACGTAATCAAATGCTAAATTGTTAAAAAAATCACTTGTATATAAATAGACTAAACTTGTTGGTAAAGAATCGGTTTTTGATTGTACTATATGATCTGGTGTGATGCCACCACCACCAAAAACTACTCTACCATCTAGTGTAGTAAATTTTTGAAGGGAGTCAGGTTTTTGTGAGTTTTTGCGCAAGTACATTTCACTAAAGTAATCATCATGGCCATCTGTATAAGGCTTTTGAATACACCGGCCAGAGGGCGTGTAATATCGAGATACAGTTAATCTTATTAACCCCCCATTACTCAAAGGTATTTGTTCTTGCACTAATCCTTTTCCGAAACTTCTTGCACCTATAATTAACCCTCTTCCATGGTCTTGGATTGCTCCTGCAACAATTTCACTAGCGGAAGCAGAACCTTCGTCAATTAAGACATGTACATTTTTAGTTTTAAAACTTCCGAAATAGTTAGAATAGTATTTTTGCTCTTTTCTAGATTTACCTTTTGTATAAACTAGCAATTTGCCGCCTTCAAAAAATTCATTTAGTATATCTATTGCTTGATCTAAATATCCACCACTATTACCCCTTAAGTCTAATATGAGATTTTCTATATCATAATCATTTTGAAGTTCTTGCAGCTTATCTTTAAATTCATTGAATGTTGTTGCAGAAAATCGGTTTAGCTTAATATATCCAACTTTAGGAGCTATCTCATAAGCAACATCTAGACTGAATAGCGGAATTTTTCCTCTTATGATATTAATAAATCTAGTATTTGTATCTCGCCGATTTTGAATGCCAATTTGCACTTTAGATCCTTTTTCGCCTCTTAGTTTGCTAATAACACCCTGGTTTGTAATTCCTATTCCTGCAACGTTTTCATCTTCGATAAATATAATTCGATCACTGGGTTGCAATCCTTTTTTTTCTGAGGGACCATTTGGAATAACATTAACAATTACGATAGTATCTCTATGTATTGAAAATTCTACACCTATCCCCTCAAAACTACCTTGCATCATTTCCATGGAGGATGATACGTCGTCTTTGTTCATATAAATAGAATGTGGATCTAAGTTTGTTAGTATCTGATGTGCTGAATTTTCAATCAAGGAATCAATGTTGATAGAATCGACATAATTTTTTTCTATTTGATGTAGAATAGAGTTAATAGTGTTTTTATTCTCATATTTATTATCAACAGTAAAGGGTTTAATATAATAAAAGTTTACTACAACAAGTATTATAACTATAATCCATATTAATCCTGAAAAAGATGAAGTAACATTTTTGGTCATATTGTGTTCTTTAGTTTACTTAGATGTAATATTTCGACACCAGCTTTTTTCAAGAAATTAATTCCAGAGGTATCTTTATATTCTTTGTGAAAAATAACTTTTTTAATCCCAGATTGGTGAATAAGTTTACTACATTCTTTGCATGGTGACAATGTCAGATATAAGCTCGCACCATGACAAGATTGTCCGTATTTTGCACATTTTAATATTGCATTTGCTTCAGCATGTAATACATACCATTTAGTTTCTTTATTAGGCAATTCACATTTATTTTCGAAACCTGAGGGGGTACCATTATACCCGTCAGAAATAATCATATTGTCTTTTACGATTAAGGCTCCTACTTTTTTCCTCGTACAATGAGAAAGTTGCGACCACTCTATGGCCATCTTCATATATGCTTGATCGTATCGGTTTTGTTTGTTTTTAGTATACATTTTACTACGCTTTGTACCCAGAGTGGGAATCGAACCCACACTCCGTTGCCAGAACTGGATTTTGAATCCAGCGCGTCTACCAATTCCGCCATCTGGGCATCTGCTTTATACAAAACTAGCTTAATTAGTTTATATAAAAACTATTATATATAATTAATTTCTTTAAATTTGCAGACC